>CYGL01000311.1_pt1 | contig 21948 bp, 28 predicted proteins | sample 485531 | NCBI WGS metagenome assembly CYGL01 (sample SAMEA3497897, study PRJEB9818) | human gut metagenome | reverse complement strand
CTCCTGATCTTTGTTGTTGTAATCGTTGTGCTGGATGCCCAGGTCGACCACTCCCACGCAGCGGGCCGGGTAAGCTCCGGGCTCAATGGGGGCGCTGCCGCTACCCTTAGTCTCCTTAACCGTCAAACTCATATTGCTTGTCCTCCTTATCAAATGTAATCGGGCATTCGTTCCCCATCCCATCGAACGGATAGGGCAGGAACTCGCCGGTGAGGGCGCACTGGTGGCGCTTGAGGCCCTCCCGGTATTGGATATAGGGGCACCACTGGCAGACTGTCATGCCGTTAAGCTAAGGAAAGTAAACTTTGACTTCTGCCTTGCCGGTGGTATAGTAAGAAACACAATTTACTTTCATGTAATCGCCCCTTTTCAACCCATTTATATAAGGTTCTTTTATTAACATGAAGAATAGACGCGGCTTCTTGCACAGTGATTTCTTTCCCGTTTATATGGACCCGGATTTTCTTACGGCGATTGGATGCTTGTGCCCGCAACTCCACCCATCTGCAATTTTCTGGCGAATATCCCTTCTCGTTGTCGATTCTGTCTATGGACGCTCCGTCAAAGTAACTCGCCCCCATATCGGACTTAAAGTTTTCGTAGTTTTTCCATCTCGCGCAGACAGAAATACCACGTCCACCATAGAGTGGGTATGATTCCCGCTTTGGATTTGTACAGCGTTGAAGCATTCCGGCCCAAATGCCGTACATTCGGGTTCTGCTGTCTCCGTGTGTTTTACAGGGCGCAGGATAGAACCTTTTCAGCATCTTCATTTGTGCCTTAGATTGCTCCAACTGGAGACACCCACAAGATTTAACACGGCCGCCCCTCAATTGGCTCCCGGTTGCATAAGTGGTATTCCCGCAATCGCAGATGCACTCCCAAACTTTTTCGCCATGATGTCCGCTCCCAGCCATTCGGATCACAGTAAGCCGATTAAACTTCAATCCCGGTGATATCAATGACTTTTGCCATCATTCGTACCGCTCCACTTCCAGCCCCATCTCCAGCGCCACCTGCTCCGGGCTGTCTCGCAGGGCCTTGTTGACTGCGGCCCGGAAGCAGTCCGGGCAGAGCCACCGCCCCTCCCACTGGAACCGGGCCTCGCCGTGGTAGACCTCCTGGCGGCACTTCTCACACTCGGAGACGGGGTTGTCCTGCTGCCTGTCCGGGCATGGGTTCAAAATTTAACATTGACTTTTCCTCCTTCCAGCCCTAAAAATAAGGGCAGATAGCTTTTGTCTTGCCGCCCTCCGGTCTCGCACACCGGAGAGCGGCGCTTTTATCCTTGCGAGCTGGCAAAACGCTCTGCATCATCGCATGTCGTAAACTCAGCAACGACCCGATGTCTGTGCCAAACCTGCCACAGCGATAGGCTAATGTTATACGATACGATATAACCGCGCTGATCCATTATTCTCCCTCCTTAATTTGTTATTTCGTATGACCGCCCACACATCGTCGATGCTCTCCGCGCCCTCCAGTCCGGTGATCTGGATGGTGAGCGGGCCGGTGGGACGTGGGGGACGGGGTGGTGGTTGCCGCCGGGGTCTCAATGGCTGGCTGCTCCGGTTCCTGGTTCCAGACAATTTCGATCAGTGCAACCAGCGCCAACAAAAAGAATAGGTATACGGTAGTCACGATCAGTTGCTTTTTCATAGGCTCGCTGCCACCAGAATAGCCAGCACCAGCGCCGCTCCGGCAACCACCGCCAGTTGTACCCGCTGGGCCATCGCCTGCGCCTGCTGTACCCGGCGGCGGTAGGCCCGGTAGCTGTACGCCTTTGCGCGCCTGTCGCGCTCGGCCTGATGATTCATTCTGTCGTCACCTCCTTGTATGGGACGCCGACGATCTCGCAGACCTCCCGGCCTGTAAAATGAAGCACCCGTGCCATCAAGGCGAAATCCTGTAGGGGCGTCGTCTGAAACGACTTTTTCTTTCTGCGCAGATATGTAACAGGAACGATGCCCAAACGGTTGGCAACATCTATGTCATATTTCAGGTCGTTCTCAAATTTGGCTTTTTCGAGTGCCCGCATCAGCGCCTTTTCTCTGCGCTGCTGGTCTGTCATTCTCAATTTTGGCATTCTGATTCCTCCTTTTTACAGATGCCGCTCCGCAAAATCCTGTACGGACAGCCCGGAGGCGGCGTACAGCTCACAGAGCTGCCACAGCTCCAGTTCCGTGTAGTTGGCCGGGTCAAATTCCCTTCCCGGCCAGCTCCGCCGCCATCTGGAGGCAGGCGGTAAAGAGCGGGAGATAGCCGCCTGAGCCGCCCCGTCCTCCATGAAGGCGTTCGTGCTCGTCCCAGGTCATCCCGTAATAGGCGCGGCACAGGTCGTCCATGACGTGCCGCGCGGCGGTAAAGCGGTTCTCAATTTCATCTTTCTTGTTCGGCATAATTTTTTCCTCCTTGCCAGTTGACAGGCTCGAAGGAAAGTAGTACACTTGTTCCATCAAGCCTAGTCGGTGTGGTCGATTAGGTTTGCAGCCCTCGTCGGTGTTCCCCCACCGGCGGGGGCGTTTTTTGTTGTCCCCCTTTTGCCCCGTGGTATCATAAGGGCGGAGAGGGGGTGATTTTATGGAGAATCCTGTGAAGTCAGTCGCCATAACAGGGCGATGTGAATATGCCGGAAGGGTTGTCCCGGGTTGTCTGCACCTATTCCAACGGCATCCTCATATCCGTCGAGTGCCCTAAAAACGGGTGCAAGTTTTCTTCCCGGTGCAAATTGGTTCAAGATGTCCCGCGTTCTCTTTCTGACACCTCTGACACATAACCGCGCATACACCCGGCTTTTCGCCGTCGGCGCATCCTATGTACTGCGCCGCCGCATCCGCCATGGCTCTGCACAACGCCCATCCGTCCACGAGAGATCTGGCTCTGCCATGTCCTTCAGCTCCACCACCGCCCCGCCGCCGTGGCGGCAGGCCATGTTGATTACCGCCGAAATATGCTCCAGCAGATAGGCCCCGCAGAACGGATGTTCCCGCTCCATCTCTTTTGTGTTTCCAAATTCTGAAACGATCCGCTCCTGGTCTTGCCCACCAGGGGCGGTATTTTTGCTCTCCAATCTGTTTCACCCCCTCTTTTGCGTGGAGCTTGGGGTAGCCAGACACATAATGATTTGGTATGATAGGGGCGCAAACGCGGCAGCTTCCACCTGCCACCCGCATTGAAAAGCGTAAAAATCTATGACGGCCAACACTGTCGCCAACCAGGTTGGCCTGATTTTCATACCGTTTTAGGAGTGATTACTGTGTCTGACTACCCAAAGCCCCACGTTGATGATGAGTGGACTCAGGACATCGCGGAAGATTACCGGAACTCCCGGAGCGATGAGGAGCGCCGCCGGATCCTGCTTGCGGCCGGATACGATAAGGCCCATGAATCAGAAGTCAAGCGGCTGTTCGATGAACCGTTAGAGCTTGAAAATAGAATAAAAGACGAGAAAAAGAAGGCCATGATAGAAAAACTGAAACGCCGCTGGAAACCTATCGTAGGGATATTCAGCGCAGTCATTGGCATTCTCACCTTTTTCAGCCTTCTCCCTGGAGCGCGGGACGGGTTTCTTTGGCTCATGGATCGTATCCGCTCCAGCTTTTGAGCTGTCCAGTTTGCTCCAGCTTCTGAAAAAGAAAAACAGATGTCCCATAGCGCCGAGAAAACAGCCGAGCCTACTGATTGCCTCGATAGCATCAAGGGCGGTCAATCAATCACCCCCTTCCTATCAGTCCGTTTTATCGGACTTCGCTTGTGGTATTCTCGTAGAGAGCATCAACAGAAACACCAAGTACATGAGCAAGGCGCGGAAGAACTGTGCTCGGAGGTTTTCGATCTCCGGTCTCCCACATAGTTACGGTGCTCGGGCTTTTCAAATCCAGCCGAAACGCAAGCTGGGCCTGGGTTAATCCGGCGGACTGCCGTAGCTCTTTGATTCGGAAACAGGTACCCAAATTCTCACCTCCAAATTCTCGTTGTGTGAACTATTATATTCTCATATCGTGATTTTATCAAGCTGGCAAATTTGCTAAAAATCTCTTTTTTGTGATTGTGCTTGATTATTCACATTTTGTGATATATAGTGTAAGCGAGGTGGTCAAAGTGAGAATCCAAGAGATACGAAAAAGTAAAGGAATAAAGCAGAAGGAATTGGCCGCCAAGCTTGGGATTGCGGCTAATACATTGAGCCAGTACGAAACAGGTAATAGAGAGCCAGACCTTGAAACCATCAAAAGGATTGCGCTCGTATTAGAAGTTACTGTGGACGAACTCCTTGACGCAAAAACAAAAGCGCCCACCCTTACCAAGAAGGATGAGCGCGATATTGAAAAAAGTTAGCGGACATTTTAGCAGATCTGGAGAGCGGGCAGGACGGGCTTATGTTTTCAGGCGAATCCATTGATCCGACAACCCGCGAGCTCCTAGCAGATTCTCTCCGTAACAGTATGGAAATGGGTAAGAAACTTGCCAAGCAAAAGTATACGCCGAAAAAATACCGTAAGGAGGATTAGCGGTGGATACCAAAGTGATTGCCGAAGCGATGTGCCGTAAATACGAAACGCGCAACCCGTTCGATTTGGCGGCATCACTAGGTATTATTGTGCTCCATGAGCCTTTGGGCGAAATTTTGGGGTATTATAACCGCTGTTACAAGCAGAAGTTCATACATATCAATGAGGAGCTGGATGGGTATCTCGCTACATTCACCTGTGCCCATGAGGTGGCTCATGCTATTCTGCATCCGAATCTAAGTACGCCGTTTTTGAGGGCACATACAAGATTTTCGGTTGAGAAATTCGAGAATGAAGCTGATCGTTTCGCGCTTGATTTTCTGTATGATGACAATGAACTTCTTCCATTTTTAGAGCGCACAATTTCAGATGCCGCGGCCTATATGGGAGTTCCGCAACGTCTCGCTAAATATCGTATGGGCACGATCAGTTTGTTCTAATTGCCGGGAACAAAGAGGGTTAAAATACAGTTTATGGAGAATAAAATCGAAAAAGATAAAGAAGGTTATCTGCCAAATTATATATTTCTGTTCTCTATTGCCTATCTAATTTCCGCTTTTATTGGAGCTTTCTATTTTCCCTTTATGCAGGAACTTGATTGTACGTTTGCTAATTTTCTTGCTGGGCTAGGTCTTTTCTTTTTCTTTGGTTTCTTACTCTGGCCATTATATTCGTTTTATAATCCTTTTACGTTTATTGTATTTTCCACACTAGCGTTTTTGCTCATAAATGGGGCATTTGAAGCGATCATAGGGTCTGATCGAAAGGGTGGGGATATTCCTTTGGATGAAAAAGGTCTGCTAAAGCGCCTTAAAAGGGCGAGAATACTTTTTGCGTGCTCTGTTGTTGTTATATTGATTATAACTGGGGTGTTTATTTATAGCAGGGGAAATCTATTAAATAAAATTGATTCTATGCAAACGGAATTAGATGTAATTGAAGAAAATTATGAACGGCTCAAAGAACAGTATAACGATATAAGGTCTCAAAAAAATGAAATGCAGTCAGAATTGAATTTCTGGCAGGACTACGCTGTTATCACAACCGAATATGGAGAAAAATACCACACTTACGGATGCCAGTACATAGAAGGACGCGATTTTTGGATTTACAATATTGCGGCTGCAATCGGCAGGGGATATGAACCCTGCTCCGTCTGCAACCCGCCGAGGCCATAAAAAGAGCCGCCCCAGGAGAGGTGGCTTGACAATCGAGGAGGTTTTACATATGTTGGACGAAAAAGATTTGCAAGCAATCGCAGAAATCATGGATTCTAAAATCGAAGCATCCGAAAAAAGATAGCGCAGCTTATAGGCACAACAAAGGAGAGATATCATGCAGGACGTAAAAACTCTGCTTGACACAGAAGTTCAGACGAAATTCAATCTGCTGGCCGAAGGTCAAGAGGAAATCCTACGCCGGATGCCCAGCGAGGACGATATGGACATCATTGACGGACGGCTGGATACGTTAGAGGCCATCGCCAGAAAGCACTCCCGTGAAATTGAGGAGCTGAAAAAAGCGCAATAAAAATACCGCCCCCGGTACTCGCAATACCGGAGGCGGCTCAAGGGCAGATGCTTGTAGGCGCTCCGCTCCTTCATTTTATCGGAATGGAGGGAATTTGTCAATGAAAGTTCCAAAGGCCAGGAAACTCTCGTCCGGGAAATGGTTTATACAGCTCCGCCTCGGCGGAGAGAGTATTCCGGTAACGGCCAGCACAGAAAAGGAGTGTACCCGGCAGGCTCAAGCGGTAAAAGCAGAGTATCTGGTTGGTAAGAGAGCCCCGAAGAACCCGGAGGAAACAGACTCCCCGACATTGAACGAGGCCATAGACCGCTACATATCGGCTCGGGACAATACCCTGTCCCCTCTGACTGTGCGGGGATACCGAACCATTCAAAAGCACCGGTTCAGGAGCACACTGTCCCGCAGGCTGGACGAAATACCGGAGTCCGAGTGGCAGGTCATTGTAAATCAGGAGGCCGCCCTATGCTCTCCTAAAACACTGAAAAACGCCTGGGGATTTATTCGAAGCGTCGTAGAGGACGCCACCGGGAAAAAGCTGCCGGCGATTACCCTTCCGGTTCAGATCCCAGTCGAAAAGCCATTTCTTTCACCTGATGAAATAAAAAAATTTGTCTCCGCTGTCAAGGATACGAAATATGCGGTTCCCTGCCTGTTGGCTTTATGCTCTCTCCGTGTATCAGAAATTCAAGCCTTAAAGTGGCAGAACATACCTCAGAACCCGAAATTCATCCGCGTATCCGGCGCGGTAGTTTTGAATGAGGACAACAAGTATATTGAAAAACGCCAGAACAAAAATGTTACCTCAGCCCGCAAGGTCCCCATCATGATTCCAGAGCTGGCAGCGGCGCTGGAGCGTGACCGGAAACCATCCGGCCCGGTGCTGGAGATACATCAAAACAGCCTCCGGTGCGCCATCAAAAAGATTTGCAGCGCGAATGGGCTTCCGAATGTCGGAGTCCATGGCCTCCGGCACAGCTTCGCCTCCCTGGCTTACCACCTCCAGATTCCGGATAAAATCGCAATGGAAATCGGAGGCTGGGCTGATGCCACAACCATGCATAAAATCTATACCCACATTGCCAAGTCGGACATAGCTCGCTATGAGACGGCCCTGAGTGCATTCTATCGCAGCGAAGAAAATGCTAACAAAAATGCTAATGAAGAATAAGCACCATTGTGGCACAACGGTTTTAACGATTTGTGCGGGGGTTCGAATCCTTCACCCGCTGCCAAAGCTCCGAAGCCTTTAGTGATAAGGGTTTCGGAGTTTTTCTTTATTTTTCAATGGTTTGCAGGTGTTTTTGAAGTTTCATAAATGAGAGCTACGATAACAAGTCAGATACTTAAAAATACCCTTTTGAAAAAGAAAATGCTAACAAAAATGCTAACGGATTTTCAAATGACATAGATAAGAGAACACCGCCCCTTAATAGGGCGGTGCTCTTCTTGTCGGCTTTATCAATCCCGTTCTAGCCCGGGTATATTTTCAAGCCGTACTCTTACTATTAGAACTACGAAATATAATGACTTAAAGCAGGATATTGCCTAAATATACAACAACGGCCCTTTTGTGCTCAAGAGTTCTGCTGCATTTCTTTTGTGAGATCAACAAATGGTAAATTGTAGGAAGGATAAGGAGAAAAATTGGTGAGCGTAGCAATTGCCACCCGTACATATCCTAGCAACAATGCCGGGGCGTTCTGTGATAACAGGCGTTCTAGCCTTTCCCATCAAAAGTCCCAGGTTTCCATCTGAAATCAGCTCCATATGAGACTGCTGCATAAAAGGGATACTTTTTTGTCTTTTCTCCCACTAACACTTCTATTTCTACATAGGCAGCCGAGGCATCATCGTCTACACACCTTCGTGTACTGATGCTGGCGGGCATCTCGATTCCTCCGTCCTCATTTTGAAATCCTTCGTTTACTTGAAAGACTGCCTTTCTCATCACTGGAGTCTTAAATTGAAATGCGCTCGACTGCATATGTCTTTCACCTCAGTTTTATGCACAATCTTGAAACTCCGCCTCATGATACGAGAGGTTTGCAGGGCATTGTTCCGAATAGAAGTCCCGTTTCCCGCTCCATCTCTCACTGTGCAGCGGAAAGTACTCAATCGGTTTGAGCCTAGCTATGCCCCTGTAAGGGAGAGAACACTCCCTGGAACAAGGAGAATATATGTCAGTAAATACCGATTTCTCAGGCACCACAGGACTGAGAATTACGCCTTCTTCTGTTTCTTCTATAGAAAGCATTCTGTCGATTTCCTGTAAAAAGGCATCTCTGCGGGTGGCTGCAACCGGGTCTGGAGCTTTAAGCTGCTTACGGAAACACTCGCTCTCATTCCGGTTTAGCACAATCTTTCCGCTTTCATAGAACGGCATACCATTCCCTCCTTTTCACTTCAATCGAGCAAGCTGTCACAGTACGCTTTAAGCGTTTCTGCGTCGCAAAAATCCATGTACATAGCAACTGTTTCCGTATTCCTGTTCAACTCTGCATCTTCGTACACTTTAAAGCCCCGATTCTGATACCAAGAGACCTTTTCTCTCAATGCGTCCAATGCCAAAAATCGAATAGGTATCGACGTGCTATATTTATTCGCCCATTTGGTAATATATTCTAATACAGCCGTTCCATTACCGCGATTTTGATATTTTAAATCAATCGCCAGATAGTCAACTTTAACCGCAGAATACTTGTTCTCAACAGAATCTACATTATAATCTTCATCTTCATAATCGAAAGTCGCAATACTGACCCTATAATGCCCGATTACGGCATCCTCTATACAGATCTCATAAGCATACGCCTGTTTTAATAACGACAAATAATATCCGTCTCTAATCTTTTTGTTGATGCTCCCATTTCCGCAGTTGAAGCCCTCCAGGTCAGGCTCCGCCTGAACTCTTTTAATCAAAAGTCTGTCCACTACAAACACCCGGCACTTTTTCTAAACTGGCTCTTTTCTGCTTGTTGTTTATTATCTTACAACAAAACATTCCAGTTTGTCTATTGCCTTTTAACACAAAAATAAAAAGGTGGGCTCTCCTGCTGTATCCCGCAACAAGTTTGCCCACCCAAGCACGCATATGTTTTACAATCTCACAGAACATCAGATGTGGATCTTTACCACCAGCCCCAGCCGTGCCATGGGGCATCGCTGATGGTGTCCTCATCGTATCCCGCCGCGTAATAGTATTTATCCTTCACCTCGTCGCTTACATTCATCTGGTCGATCACATTGAGAACTTTTTTCTTTTTAGAGCCCGGTATGGTTTTTCCATTCTCGTCCTTGTCGCCCTCAATGTCCACAGTGGCCGCACGGAACAAAATGTAATCTTCCGGGGATAGGTCGCTCTGCGCAGCCGTTTTTACCCATCCGTCCAGCCTGTAGCTGCTGATCTCAGACTTTGTGGTCTTGTCCGCATACTCATAAACGCTGTCAATTACAAACGCCTTATCGGTATCGCTCATGCTCCGGTACGTCGGGTTGTCTATGATGTTCCCCAGCATTTCAAACTGCATCTGCCCCCGCTTGGTGGCGTACTGCTCGTATTTCTCCTTGCTTAGGTCAATCCGCTCCCCGTCCACGGTGATGTAGCGTTCCGGGCGGCTTGGTACAACGGTCTTGTCTCCCGTCTGGTCATAAATCATCTGTATCTCCTCGTCCACCGACGTCACCTGCTTGTTGGAGGTATAGGCCGGATTGAGGAAATTGTTTGCCATGCGCAGCCAGAGGGGCCCGCTGCTGTCCTCCCTGCCCCATGCGTCGATGTAGGGCATCTGCTGGTAGTCCCATCCGGGTATCCTGGCGCTGGCCCGGCCAATGGCATACTGGAGATCGGTTGGCAGCCGCAGGTTCTTGTCGGTGTAGGTGGTCATGCGCACGTCCTCGGCGGAGCGCTCAATCTGTCCGCCAAAGGTGGGGATTGGCTGCGTGAAGTAGCTGACCAGCGCGGAGGAGACCAACGCCCCCAGCTTGTTCTCCGAGAAAGAAACACTGTCAATTACATCGTTGAGGGACTGGAGCATGGACAGCTCCAGCATGGGGTCGGAGATGGACTTCAGGGCGGTGGAAATGCTCTCCGCCGTGTTTCCCCCCTGTCCCATGGAGTCCATCAGCTCCACGCCCATGAAGAAGGGCAGGGCCTCCGGGGCCAGCCAGTCCAGCGTGACATTCCCGCCGCCGGGCAGGTTCAGCGCGTAATTCTGTACGCCCGTCAGGTCGTTGATGGCGTCCTGCCCCTCGTCGTCCCCGCCGCCGCTGGTGACAATCCCCTGGGCGAACAGGTACGCGCCCAGCGCCATGAGCCCCGAAGCCGGTGAGTCCGGAGGCGATGTGGTCGATGGCCTCCGCTCCCGTCATCCCGCCGCGCTTTACCTGTATCAGATCGTAGGTCAGGGCCTTTGCCAGCCCGGCCGGGCTGTACTCCATGCCCCGCACCAGGATATTGGCCGGGGTGCGCTTGAAGGGCAGTACGGCCTCACCGGCGGGCCCTAGGGCGCGGGCGATCTGCACCACCTTATCCGATACCATATTCCGATCCTGATAGGTGGCTTTCAGCGCCTCCCGTCCCGCGTAGTCCCGCGCCCGGCTGAGAATCTGTGCGTCCACCGTGTTGTTCCGCATCTGCTCCGCTGTCACGCCGTTGGATTGGAGATAGCCGGCCAAAGCGTCGGCGTAGGTGATACGCTTGAAAATGGCGTCCTCCGCCTCCAGGGCCCAGGAGTTTATCTTGCGGCCCGCCTCCAGAGGGGCGGTTCGGAAAATACGGCGGCGGCTGTTGATTTCCGTTCGAATGTCGTCATACTTGTTCCCGGAAAGCACGTCCTGCGCGTTTGCCCAATCGGCCCACGCAGCCTTATAGAGCGCGGGATTGGCCGCGAACGACTTGGTGCGTCCCAGCCTTCCGCCACTGACCTTGGAGACCCCCGCCTCGATGGTTGCCGCCACCCGGTCCTTTGTCCAGCGCAGCGGCTGGAATCCGACGTTGCCCACGATGTTTCGGATGTGCGTCCTTGGGTTAAAGAGCATCGCCATATACCGCCAGGCGTTCCACTTATCCTTCCATTTGGCGGGCACCTGGTCAGCCACGTTCTGATAGATTTTGTCCAGCACCTCGTCCCGGCCCGCCTGGGCGGTCTGCTGGTTGAACTCCTCAATCAACGACGGGTCAATGGTGATATCCAAATCCTTGTAGTTTTTCTGGATGGTCTTTTCGAGCTCGCTCACCACGCGCTTGGCGGCGTAGAGCTGGTCACTGGGAGCCAGCTTGCGCAGGATGGAGGCCGCCTGTACCGCCTGCCCGGCGGTGGTCTCCATCTGCGCGTAGAGGGAAAGCAACTCCGCCGTGGCCTTCCCGTCTCCCGCGTTGGCGGCGTTGATAAGGAGCTGCTGGCCCAGGGTAGCGATGTCTTTGGACACGACGCCCTTGCGTACCTGGGCAGAAAACTCCTCCAGCGCCCTTTGATAGCCCTTCTCCTCAATCGTCCGCACCGCCCGGTCAGTGGAAGCCAGGTCGCTCCGGCGGTCATAGGACAACTCCCCGCGCAGCACCATGTTCTGGATGTCCCCCACCACCTCGTCAGGGATGGCTTTTGCACCCATGGCGGTGGAGGCGGTCTTGCGGATGCGGCGGCCCTGAGGATCTGTGGTCGGCACGTCCACCGGACGGGCCGCGTTGGCCCCTTCGGGGAAGAACCTCGCTCCTGGGTGCCCCTGGAAACTCCGACCCATGGGTCGAAGCCCTTCCGCGCCGCGCCCACCGAGCTCTCCGGGCCTGTCTCAAAGGCAGGCCCAGGCCCCTCCCTGGGCGTATCCTGTGTTTCACCGCGATCGCCCTGCTGTAGGTTGACATCCTGCCCGCCAGGGAGTATACTAATATTAGAAGAACTTTGCGGCGGTTCGCCTTGGGCGTTAATCACAGGGGCGAGACCCTCTTGGGTCTCGAGCATTGTGTCCCGTGTCGTGCGAGTTCTTCTTTTGTATAATGTGTCAGTTTGCAGGAGCTGTTTTCCGTCCGATATTCCCTGAATTGTAATGTAGTAATCGCCCATCTGTTTTTCAAATATGATCGCAGTCCTTCCTTTGCCATCCATTTCCTCGGAAGTATATATGCGGTCAGGGGACGCTAAAATTTCTGGGATTCTCGCAATGTCGTTCGGAGTAATTGCGATTTGTCCTCTACTTCGTTCTGTCGCTGCATCTCCGTGGTTTTTCATAATGTGACGGACATCATCGCCATTCATCATGACGCCAAACCCTTTCAAATCCAAGCCAGTATCTTCATGGATTTTCTGTGCGACAGGATCTGGGACTCTACCAAGATAGGCGCGGTCTGTATTTTGCTTGTTTATAAGCGCATTTTTCACAAACGAAACTGCATCCTTAAATGTGGAAACAATTTTATTCTTTTTCCCGCTGGACAGATTGATCCGTTCCCGTTCAGTCAGAGAGGTCAGTCCGTTTTCATTCACCGCCTCCTCCGTGGGGGCGGTCTTTTTTGTCCCTTCCGATGCTGTCCCTCGGTACTCCCGAGAGCCGGGCAGATAGGCCCGCTTCCCGGCCAGCGCCTCTTCCCCGGTGGGGAGCATTGTGGTGAGCGGGTTGTCCGCCACATCCCGGTAAGCAGGCGCGCCCACCGAGCTCTCCGGGCCCTGCGCCTGGGTCGGCCCGGCGCCGGTCTGGTTCTCCACCGGCTGCCTCGCACCCTCCATGATAGTATCCAGCTCTTGGATGTACGCATCGTAATCCTGGAACACTCCGGCGAACTGTGCCCGCGCGTTCTCCGGATCTGCTTTGTAGTAGCCCCAGACCAGGGCATTGAGTTCGTCATAAACGGTGTCCAGCTCTTCCATGGACAGATCAAACAATGTCTTTCCTGGATATCTGCTTTCAATTACAACGTCCAGAACCCCAGTCGGATCTCCTGTATATGCTATACGTTCACCTACCGTATCCACAAAGCTGCGGTAAGCTTCATTGCCGCGCTGTTTTAGTGCATGGATAATCTCGTGGTTAGGGACAACGGCGGACAACTCCTCCGGGATGGCATCCGAAAGATAAATTACTCCATCCGATGTAAGTCCGAGCGTATTCGGCCTGTGTGCTTTTATGACACTATCCTCTACAACAACCGCATCAGGTGTATAGGCTTTTGCCTGTCCAAGCGCACGATTTACAGCAGGTGAAGAAGGGTTTTCGACTATGTGCCCCCTGGCCCATTCTCCGATTCTTGCTTGCCCCGCTGCGCCGCTTTCTCCACGGTATACTGCTCCAGCCGTTTCCGGTATCTGTCCATCTCTTCCGCCGTGTATACCCGCTTCTTCGGCTTGAAGCCGTATAGTCCCTCCACGACCTGTTCCCAGGTCAGATGCTTGTCTTCGCTCATGCGTTACGCCTCCGTCTGCCCATTCAGCCGTTTCTCGGTTCTCTCTTCCATCAGTTTGTGAAGATGCTCTTTCTCCTCCAGTGTAAGTTCTCTGACCTCCGCCCCGTACATCTGTTGCATAAACTCCTTGAAGTTCGCGAGCTGTCGCTTCTCCTCCGCCATCATTCACGCCTCCTGTCCGAATATTTTGTGTGCCTCCATCATAGCCCGCCCCGGCTGGATTGTCAACGGCGCTGCGCTGGTAGGCGGGGGAGCCGGGCAGAAAGAGGCCGCTTTTGGCTTCTTCGGCCGTCGGTAAGGTAACGGCCAGCGGATTGCCGCTGGCGTACCGGGCCATGTTCTGGCCTGCCTGGATATTGGCGGTGGCTCTCCGGGCAATGTCCTCGTTGCTCCCGATAGCCCTCCGGGTGGTTCTGATGTCGGATGCCGCATTGGAAATCGCCCCCGGCAGCTCCAGGCCGCCCTGGAGCACTCCGGCGGCCACCGCGCCCATGAGCGCACTCTGCCCGATCTCTCCCAGCGTGGCGTTGGGGGCGTCCGGGTCATAAATGGCCCGTTGCAAATAGGGTGTGAGGGCGGTGGAAAGGGCCTCCTCGCCGCCCTCGCCCGCAATACCCAGGGCCCGGCTGACCAGGGGGCTGGCCTTGACTGCCTCGGCAATCTGCTCCACCTTGCCGCCGCCCAGGCCGGGGATGCCGCCCGCGATGCCCTCAATGGCGGTCTCCAGGGCCCCGGAGGCCGCGCCGAAGGCCAGGGCCTGCCCGGATGTCGCCCCCTCCGCTTTGGCCTGGCTGGCCGCGTTGCCCGCCGCCTGGAGGCCGAACAGCGCCCGGCCCACGTTCTCCCCGCGGGAAATCGCCTGGGCGGCGTTGAGCCCCTTCCCTGCTGCGGACACGGCCTTGGACGCGCCGATACCGGGGAGCATCTGCACGATGGCCTGTCCGATGCCAGTTACATTCTCCGCCCCCTGACTGGGGCGGTATCGCTCACGGATGCTCTCCTCATAGTCCCGCGTGACGCTGTTCTCCAGGAAGGCGTCGGCGTTCCGCCCGGCCCACTCCGATACCGGATTGGGAGCCAGGCCACCAAGAGAACTAATCCCTTGCACTCCCTTATAGAAGCCGCTGCCGATGAAGTCCGTAACGCCCTCACCTGCACCGAGCAGGGCGGCGGCCGCCCGCTCGCTACCATACAGGAACGGGGAGCCCTCCACGCTCACCCCACCCGCCAGGAAGCCCCTCTCTCCCGCTTTGGGCAGGGTCAGGGCTTTCCCCTTGCTCTCAGGCAGCGCGGCGGGCGGCGCGGATTTTACCGTCCGCTGCGCCGGAGCGCGCCCCGCGCCGCTCCCTTGAGAAAACCCGCCTCGGTTTTCAGCCGCAGGAAGCTGGGACACGTATTCACTCCCGCCATAATACGAAGGCCCATATTCCTGATCGATTTCCCGCCGAGACGCCTCTGCCTTTCTCCGAAGAAATTCACTTGCCATCGTGACACCCTACGCTTTCCGATAAGTATATTTCCCGGTTCTCTCGTCGTAACTCTCAATAATTGCGCCCGTATCCACATAGTGCTCCAGTTCAGGATAGGTCAGGCGGCCAAAGCCGGGAACATGAATCCAGTCCGAGGCGGCTTCGTCCGTACGGTTCGTCACCTGCTCACTCCCAGCGGTGGGGCCGCCGCTCTTGGTGGGTTCCCATCCATACATAGCTGTGATCGCGGCGTCGAAGTACCCGTTGGAGCGAAGAACCGACAGCACCTCGTCACCGAAGTAACCGTTCTCCGCCAGCTTCTTCGCCTCAGAGAACCGAAAGCTGATTGCCGCTCCTATCCTTTCCCCCACCCTATGCTTCTGCCCCGGTTCGACCTGCTGGGCAAGCTGATTCTTATAATAGCTGCCCAGTGCGTTGGCATAATCTTGGGAATACCCCGATTGCTGGAGAAGTTCAGCCGGGGGCATGGTGCCGGTCTGGAGCATATTGTCCACCTGCGCCTGTGCCAGCTCTCTGAGCGCCTGCTCCCGCTCGTAGTTCTGCTGTTCGATGCTCTGCTGCTTCTCCCACTCATAGGGAATGTTGCTGGTGTCCCATCCACGGTCTGCCAGGCCGCCGTAGTCGCCCATTTCCGCCCGCAGAACCGCCTCGTTCAGCGCATCGGTACGCCGCTGGTTCTGAGACGACAGCTCGTCCAGGAACTGCCCGTAGCTGAAATTGCGGTCGGTGTTGTACTGGTTGAGCTGGTTAAGGTATTTGTCGTTAGTCGCTCTGTTCCGCCCCCTGGACAACCCCCAGGTTGCTCAAATCCATGTTGTAGTCGTTCAGATACTGGTTGTAGGCCAGTTGGTAGAGGTCTGGAATCTTGTCGGTCAACTGGGCCGCGTAGTAGTTGGACGCCTGGTTGGCGGCGGCGTTGGCATAGGAGGAGGGGATTCCGCCGGAGGCGGCGGCCGCGGCGCCCAGGGCATCCGCCGTGGCCCGCTGGCCCTCCCTGGTGTACTGCTTGCGGTAGTTCTGGTAGAGGGGGTCGGTGGCCGGGTCGTAGGAGAAGTCCGGCCGATCCAGAAGCCCCGCGATCAAATCCTGTATGGTGTCGTCATAGCGGCTTTCATAGGTGGGGGCCGCCTCATACTCGAAGTTCCGGGGCGACATGGGGTCAAGGACAAAGCTGCCGCCATTCCCGCCCCCGGTGTATCCGCCCCAGGAGCTGCGCAGGGCGTCCGCCTGCCGGTGGGCCGCGGCCCTCGCTTCGTCGGTGGTGGCGTTCCGGTAGTCCTGCTTGGTTTTCAGGATGGACATGCCGAAATCCGGGTTCTGCTGGGCCATCGAAAGGTCGGCCTGGGAGAACTGGCCCCAAAGCCCGCTGTCCTGCGCCGACTTCCGGAACTGGTCATAGGTATATCTGCTTTTCGCCATAGGGCTCTCCTTTCTTATTGCCGCCCCGGCCTGCTCTTGAGCTCGCTGCCGGAATAGCTCTCCCGCACCAGGGAATAGAGCCGCCACCCGCCGGTGCCGGAAAAGCGGATGCGGAAGTGGTCGCTTCTGCGGGGGATGATGGGCAGGTAGAAGCTCCGCTTCACCGTGGCGGAGAGGGTGGTCACCTCCCGCCACTCCCCGTCGCTGTCAAACTGCATTTCGATTTTGACCGACGCCCCGGCGTCCAGCTCCATGCGTACCTGGAGCTTGGCGGTGCCCTTCTTGTTGGCGTCGCCCTCGGTGAAGTCGGCAAACTCCGCCATGCTCTCCACCGCGCCCTCTGGTGCGGCGTCCTCCGGCACGGTGCGGGTATTTCCGTTGAGCCACAGCCTGCCGTCCGCCCCCAGGAAGTACAGCTCCGCGTCCCACCCGAAGCCAACGGCCTCCAGACTGTCCTCCTTGTGCCACACGCCTTTTGGGGTGTCGTAGACAAAGAGGGTGTGCCCGCCTGTGCTGTCCTCCAGGGAGACGTAATACTTCACCCCGTCGCTGCCCGCCACGCCGTTGCGGTAGCGGTCTGTCCCGAAGGGGGCGGCGACGCTCTGCGGGATGCCGCCGGAATAGGCCACCACCCCCACCCGGCTCAGATAGTACAGCGTCTCCCCTGCAATGGCGAGACTGGCGTGGCTGCCCGCCTCCACCCCGAGGGACGCGCTGCTCATCACTTGGAAGTTGCTGGGCTTGTCCCCGTAGACCTTGTAGATCTGTTCCTCCTTGAAGAACACCGGGTAGCCCCGGTAGGCAAAGCATCCAGTAAAGTCCCCGGCGCTGCCCACGTCCACCGCATAGGAATCGGTGCTCACCCCGTCGAACACATTCCAGTTGAAAGGGTCGCCCAGCTTGGAGGCGTAGATGGTGTCGCCCTTGCAGCCCCACAGGCGGTTCTCGTTCTCGCACAGGAGGTCCAGCTCGGGCACCTCCCGCCTGACCGTCAGCTCCTCCGTGTCGCCGCCCTTGTTGATGGTGAAGGAGTTTTCATAGAACCGCAGATTGTCCCCATCAATCTCCCGGATGACAATGGTCTGGTTGTTGCTCTCGTGGGTCTTTGCCCCGGATATGGTCACCGCGTCCCCCACCTTGAAGATGGAATCCCAGTCGGCCCCGGAGGCGTAGATGGTGTTGGCCTCGGCCTCCTCTTCCGCGTAGGTGCCGTCCTGAATCTTCGCGCTCCCGCTCCAGCCTGCCTCCAGGCTGCCGAACTCCCCCGTCAGGCGGTTGTAATACGCCTTGTCGGGCAGGATGATGATGTAGGCCCCCAGGGCGGCAAACTGCTTGCGCCCGTCCGCAACGTCGCCCTTTTTCTCTCCTTCGGAATAGAAGCCCGTGCCGTCCACCCAGTACAGCCCGTCCTTTGCATACAGGCCGTTGGGTTTTGCCAGGGTCTCCACCAGATACCGGGGCCGCCGTGCGGAGAGCAGCGGGGCGAGGTCGCTGGTCAGGTTCTTCATGTCCCAAAGCGTCCCGTCTCCGGCGGCCAGCCGGTGGTCATAGCCTCCGAAGCGAGTCTGCCCATACTTACGGATGCCGTCGGCGTGTACCATATCCGGGAGCATGCTCACTCCTCCTTCACGTCCCCGCCGGGCTCCGTATCGCCGGACTGCTGGGAAGCCATCAGCTCCAGGGCCCGGCGCAGCGCCATCCGGCAGGCCGCGACCACGTCCACCGCGTCGCCCCGCACCGGAAGGGCCGCCAGCAAATTGTAGGCGTTATTGATTTCGTTCCGCGCGTCGTTCATACTTGTGCCTCCTTAGTCAAATTGAATTGAGAGAGTCCATCAGATCCAGGAAAATGCTACGCCCGCATCAGGTCGCCCCTGGCCGGGGCGCGGGGGGTAGAGACGGGCGGGGTCCATCGCCCGGATCGCGTAGACCGCGTGCTCCACGATTTCAGCGGTAATCGGGTCTCCGGAATAGGCCCGTTCAAAGGCCCCGTACTCCGGTAGTCCCACATAAAGTCGGAAATCGTTGAATTCGGTTGCAGAACTGGTTCCACTCATAGGCGGAGATCCGCACCGGACGCCCGGCCCGGATTACAGAAGACCAGCCCCAGTCGTCCGGCCTCTGCGCCGCCGGACTGTCCACCGTAACCGTATCAGAACCGGCCGGCCAGTACGTTCCATCCTTGACCCGCGTGTAGCCCCAAAAATCGTAGGTGCCGGGGTCGTAGCCCACCCACCGCCGGGCTGTGGAGGTGGAGCCCCCGGAGGCGGGGGCCCGCACACTGTCCACTACACCTGAAATACTGCTGGATGAGTGCGTAAACTGATACTTTGTGATGCCAGCCTCCACATAGCCGTTGGCCTGGTTAAAGGCAGAGCCCAGCCCCGTAATCCTCCAGCCAAACTCTTCCTCACCGTCGCTCAGGCTCAAACTTGCCATACTTCCGCCTCCTATGCGAACACGGCTTCCACGTCCAGCCCGTACACATTTGCGTTGCTGAAATCGACGCTGCCGCGTACAGTGGTGGACAGAAAATCCCACGTCGCCAAAGCGCCCGCAGGGGAGGAGAAATCGACGGATGGGGCGCTGCCTGCGAAATAGGAAATCTCCAGCATGTGGTATAGACTACCGTTATACTGACCATACATATTGAAGCTGCCGCCGCCCACCGCCTGCGGGTATACGCTGAACTCGTTGGCCTTGATGGTGGGGCTTCGGATCTCCGTGGAATCAATATAAGTCGATTTGATGTAATTGGGCAGCCGGTTTTTGTCGGCGATATCATAGGCATCCTGCGCGGTCTGCTCCACATGATCGAAGTCGTCCTGCAACCGGGAGCTGAAATCGTTGAATGTAATATGCCCGGACAGGTTTAGGTTTGTGGCGTCAATCTGCCCACCGTCGATGGTGAGGGTGTCCCCTGCCGCGTTGGTGATGGTCACCCCATTGGGAGCGATGCGCAGGGTTTGGCTTAGACCGGTCTCAAGGTCGCTGACCGACTGCGTGATGCCGTTCACGGTTACCGTGATGCGGGACAGGTCCCCCTCCGCGTTTGTCAACCGCACCTCCAGCGCCTTGGACGACTGCTGCAATGTGGAGACGTTCCCTCCAGGTCGCTCACCTGGCTGGTCAAACTGGTGGAGGTTTGCTGTAGAACCGAAATGTTTCCCTCCGCATCCGTCATGCGGGAAATCAACTGCTCCGCGGTCACCGTCAGAGAGGACAGGTTTCCCTCCACGTCCTTGAGCTGGATATAAACCGGCTCCGTAATCAGGCCCGCAATCTCCTGAAAGGCGGTGTCGTTGAAGTTTTCCCGCCCAAGATTCGCCATTGAGTAGCGAAGCTGCTCCAGCAGCATGTATAGGTAATCGCTCACCATGCGGAACTTCTCATCCGTGCTCTGGTTCCCCATTAAATCCGGAAACCCGGTGTCCGCGCTCAGCAGATTACTCGGCATGTAATCACCCCACGATCTGGGCCAACAGATAGCCCACCACACCCGTAATGATAGCCGCCACAACTGCCTCCCACCGCTTGGACGGCTTCTCTTCAAGGCGTTCAGGTCGGCCGACATTGAGGACAGCCGGTCGATGATATTGCCATACTGTGTGGTAACCGTGGCCATACCACGTTCCAGCTCACCCAGCCGATCATAGATTTTTCGCGCGCAAGTGAGCTATGCTGCTTCTGTGCCTCTAACGCCCGCTCCAGTGCCTCCACGCGGGCGATGGACACACAATTTACCCCATTGATAGGGCAATCGTTTTCGGGCATACTCAGCCCTCCCTGTCGTCCTTTGGCTTGTGGTAGGTGAGGGCCTGTGCGCTATCCCCCAGCCCTTTAGTGGTTGGGTCGGTGGTAACACCCACCAGGGCCAGCACGCCAAATACGGCCGTGACCAGGGCAGTGAGCGCCTGCTGCCAGCTCCCGGCCTCGGCGGTGATGTCCACCCCAAAGAGCTGTGCCATACCCACCGCAAACGCGCCGAGCACGCCGATGAGCCCCGTCCAGAACGCGGGGCTCTTCAGTCTGACTTTCCAGTTGATCATGTCATGTACCTTCCTTTCTCAAAGCGAGGCCGCCCACTTGATGATGAGTGCCTGCACGTTTGCGGCGGAGTATACCCCGCCCTTCCAGTAATCCGGGCTGTTAATAAGCCCAGCGGCAGCCAGCTTGTCCACAGCGGCACCCAGTTCGGACACACCGGCCGTCTTTCCCCGGCACAGAGCCAAGAAGCCCTCCCAGGCCCCGGTGGTGGCCCGGATGGTCTTGGGGCAGTCCTTGCGTTCCAGTGGGCATGCTGCACCACTCGGTCGATGGGGATACCGTGCTCCTCCATGAGCTGGCGCACCAGGCTGGCGGCATTGGCCTGAGCCTGGGCAAAATCGCCCCCGGCGTTGACGCAGATCTCGATGCCGATGCTGGTGGCGTTGCCCGGCCCGTCCTTGCCGTCCCCGGCATGGTAGGCCGTCTCGTAGTCGGGCAGGTGCTGGACAATGGCGTGGTCGTCCACGGTGTAGTGCCAGCTCACCAGAGCATCCTCCCCGGCGGCGCTGTCCAGATAGGCCCCGTGGGCCGCGGCGTCAGCGCCCTTAGCCGTGTTGCCGGTCTCATGGATGGTGATGTAGGTGTCCGGGTTGGTGTCCCTGCCCGGCCGGTTTTCACGCCCATCGGAGATGATATGCTCCTGGATGGCGAGGCCCGTGTCAGTGGCCCTCTGAGGGCCCTCCACGGCCTCCAGATAGGCCAGGGACACCCAGCCCTTGGTCGTCCTGCCCCAGCCGTCCCGGACCTCCAGCACGTCCACCACCGTGCCCATGGGGTACGCCCCCACCTTGCCGTAACTGGTGCCGGGGCCGCTTCGGATGTTGACGCCGATGCTGGGCGTCACTTTGTACTTGCCCATACTCTCCTCCTTGTCCGGCGGTGCCTGCCCCGCCTGCTTGAGATACACGCAAATCCAGTTGTGCACCTTGCGGCTGGCGGTGATGCGCTCTCCGCCAAAGTCCGCACTGGCTGGAGCCGCCCCCATCCAGCATAACGGCGGAGGCCCAGCCCAGCCCGGCCAGCTCGTCCCGCAGAGTTTCCGGCGTGGCTGCGTCTCCGGTCCCATCGCCAGAGCAATAGAGGGCCAGACTGCCACCACGCAGGCCAATGGCGCTGCGCCCCCTCTTGCCTCCCTGGGCTGATCCGTAGGAGGGCTTATCCACCGGCTTACCGGAGGTAACGAGGGCGGTCACAGCGATAAAGTTGGCCGCTCCCCTGTACTCGGATGTCATGCGGATGTCCGGGCCCTTGTCCCAGGCCGTAGCCCATCGGACGCCAGGGCGTGCCGGAGAGCATCACCCCGCCCACCTTGAGCAGCGGGCAGGCCGAGCCGTCTGGGGTTCCACATGCCGCCATTGAGCACGTAATGGGCCTTTGTTTCAGCCTTGACCTGAGAGAGCGTCTTGCGGCAGTTGGTGACTCTCAGCTCAATCCGCTACCACGGACGAGAGCGGGACATATGTAATGATCTTACTCATTTGATTCACATCCTTTTATCCAGCGATCCCGCTGTTGATTACTGTTCCGGGGCCAGTAGCCCGGCCAGCTCCTGGTACTCC
>CYGL01000310.1_pt1 | contig 21961 bp, 35 predicted proteins | sample 485531 | NCBI WGS metagenome assembly CYGL01 (sample SAMEA3497897, study PRJEB9818) | human gut metagenome | reverse complement strand
CCAAAGATGAAAGCGGCAACGTCAATAAAAAAAGCTACTCTTTTACAAATAGCAGCGGCGATAAAAGCGCGGTACTTTCCGGACTAGCTACACAGATTACGCAAGACAAGAGCGCAGCAGTAACAGCTGTCGCAGTATCTGAGCGTCTGACGCTGACGGGCAAGAGCGGCGACTTTGCTGTGCAAGCATCCAGCAATTTAAACGTGATTGCTGGCACGGTCACGGAAACAATCCCGCAGACGATGGCAGCTGTACGCGCATCGGACGATGAATTTTATGGCATTATCTTAGCCAGCCGGGACGTTGCGGACATTTTGGCCATGGCGGCATACGTCGAAACGCAGGAAAAATTATTTGTTACAGCGACGGCAGAAGCAGGGGCTATTGATGCGGATGTCACAACGGACGTGGGCTATAAGCTGCAAGAAAAAAATTATTACCGAACAGCTGCTTTTTATCATGCGTTGGCTGCAACCGAATACGCAGACGCTGCCGTCATGGCACGCTGCTTTGCTATCGAGCCGGGCGGCGAAACGTGGGCTAATAAAAAATTGGCGGCGGTTACGGCCGACGGCTTGACCGAAACACAGTATAACGCGGCTATAAAGAAAAACCTCAACACGTTTGAAAAATTCCGGAACGTCTCGATTACGCAAAACGGCAAAGTTGCGGCTGGGGAATGGATCGATGTTATCCGCTTCCGAGATTGGCTTGTCGAAGAAATCAGAACAAATGTATTTTATTTGCTGATTAATAATGATAAAATCCCGTATACAGATGCGGGCATTGCGATGGTTGAAAGCGTCGTGCGCAAAGCATTGGAAGACGGGCAGGACGCTGGCGGCATTGCACCGACGGAATACGACGACGACGGCGATACGAACGCAGGTTATGAAATCGAAGTACCAACAGCCGCAGACATCACGGAAAATCAAAAAGCAAGCCGCATTCTTGAGGGCATTAAGTTTACGGCGCGTCTCACTGGGGCTATCCACGTTGTAAACATCAAGGGCGGCTTTACGTACAGTAATTTAATAACAGCATAACAGGAGGCTAATTAAATGAGTGATGTTTTAACCTATGACCCGCGGAAACACGTTATTATTTTTGGCGGCAAGCAAATCACAGGTTTTGCCGACGACAATATGATTACAATTAAGCCAAACGGCGACGGCATGCAGATATACAGCGGCGCAGACGGCGAAGTCGGGCGAAGTGTAGACCCAAACCGTACGTTTGAGATTAAAATTGCTTTGGCGACATCGTCAAAAAGCAATACGTATTTTTCTAGCTGCTACAATAACGACCGGGCAACCGGTAAAGGGATGCAGCCGCTTATTATTAAGGACCTGAGCGGCGACACGATGTTTTTTGCAAAACAAGCCTGGGTCGCTAATTTCCCGGAATCAAAGCGGGGCCGTAAAATCGACAGCCAAGAATGGACGCTGCACACCGGACAGATTGATGCGCCGATTGTCGGCGGCAATAACTAAGAGGAGGCGTAACGGATGGGAATCAGCTACACCGGCGGCAACGTCGAAAAGTACCAGCAGGGTGACTATGTATTTTATATTCGCCAGTTTATGCCTTTTTACGCTATGCGTGCGTGGGGCGAGCTGCAGAAAATCATCGCACCGGTCATTGGCGGCGCGGTAAGCGAGATTAAAAACGATAACATGGATACCGAAATTGGCGATACGGTGTTCATCGGCGAAGTGCTGGCAAATGCGCTCAACAATTTAGCGCTGAAAACAAACGGCGAGCAAATCGAACGCGTAGCGCATATTTTACTTGACCCGCAATACATCAGCGTCGCACCAGCGAGCGAGGAAAAGAACATCCAGCGGCTCGACGAAAGCACGCTGAACGAAGTGTTTAGCGGCCGGCCGATTGACATGATTGTTCTAATGGTCAAAATCTTCAAAGTAAACTATTTGGATTTTTCGAAGCTCTCCAGCGTCCCGATTGGGTTCCGGAATCAGCTCGGAGAGGTAACGACAGCATTCCGGGAAAGTTGTCCGATGTTTTTCAGCAAGTGACATTTATTTATAACGTTATTTCGTCCGGCATGGTGACGTATGCTGACGTAGTAGACGGGCGCGTATCGTTGGCTGCACTGGTTGAGATGTCGCACTATCTCGAAATGCGCAACGACATACGGCGATACCAATTTGATAAAGAAATGCACGATAAACCACAAGGAAGGGGGCCCCGCAGATGGTAGTCCGCGAGCTCATCACTAAAATTGGCTTTCAAGTTGATAAAAGCGGCGCGCAAGCTGCTGAGAGTCAAACGAGTAAACTAAAAAGCAATTTGAGCGCCGTCGGAGCAACTGGGGCCGCTGCATCAAGGCTTGCAAGCGGTGCAGTGCACCGAATCGGCTCGGCAGCGGGAGAAGCCGGCGCGCAGGTATCCGCGGCTTGCGGGGTCATGCGCAGCGCACTAAATAGCGTCGTCGGGGCAGCCGGTGCGGCGGGCAGCAAAATACGGTCCGTTAGCAGCGGTATGTCATTTAAAGCCATGCAAGACCGCGGCGGTAGCATTGCATCCGGTGGTGCGACGTTAGCTGCTGGCGGGGCTGCTATGGCCGCCCCTGTGGGGTTATCAATAAAAACGGCAATGGATTTCGAGCAAGGCATGGCAAAAGTCAAAGCAATCACAAACAGCGACGACCAAGCGATGCAGCAATTAACCAATACCGCGCGCCAATTAGGGCGAGATACTAAATTTTCGGCGACGGAGTCCGCGCAGGCGATGACCTATCTCGGCATGGCCGGCTGGAATAGCGAACAGATTGTATCCGGTACGTGCCCGGGGCTGCTTGATTTAGCAGCGGCATCCGGTGAAGATTTGGGGCGTCACGGCGGATATTATTTCCGACGACTTGACGGCCTTTGGAATGAGCGCAGACCAAGCTGGGCACATGGCCGATGTATTCGCAGCCGACGTCAACAAACTCGAATACCAACGTCTCAAATGCTCGGCGAGACGATGAAATATGCGGCACCAGTTGCCGGCGCGACTAGGGTACTCGCTCGAAGACGTCTCTATAGCTGCCGGATTGATGGCGAATGCCGGCGTAAAAGGCGAAATGGCCGGCACGTCATTACGCTCTATCATGACGCGACTGATTGACCCGCCAAAAGACGCGGCGCAGGCACTAGATCAATTAGGCATTACAATGACCAATGCAGACGGCACGATGCGCCCTTTTGGCAGCGTGCTCGAAGAAATGCGGACAAAAATGCAGGGGCTGTCGCAAGAAGAACGCGCGCAAATAGCCTCAGCTATTGCTGGTACGGACTCTCTAAGCGGCTTTATGGCATTAATCAATGCATCACCTGGGGATATTGATAAACTAAGTAAAGCTATCAATAATTCGGACGGCGCAGCCAAGCGGATGGCGGCGACGATGAATGATACTGCCGAAGGGTCTCTTTTACAGCTAAAATCAGCGGTACAGGATTTGGAGATAACCATGGGTGGCGCGCTGCTTGGGACGCTGCGGGGGCTGATGGACGTATTGCGCGGGGCAGCGAATGGAATAAATGAATTTGCATCTGCACACCCGCGGCTGGCATCTGTAATTTTTATTGTTATTGCTGCTTTCTCGGCTTTGCTTGTCGTGCTCGGTACGCTAGGTATTTTTATCGGCGGGCTAATGACATTCATCGGTACGGTGGGGCCAATGTTTGCTGCTGTGGGGGCCGTGCTTGCCGGCGTATTTTCACCGGTTATTGTCGCTATCATTGCAATAACAGTGGCTCTCTACTTACTTTATGCGTATTGGGACGAGGTTGTTGCTGGTATTTCTGCCGGCGCATCTAGCGTCATGCAGTTTTTAGGCGAAATAGCCGACACGATTAGCGGAGCTGTAAACGGCGCAATACAATCGCTGCGAGACATCGGAGTAAGCGCATTTAATGCGGTAGCTGGTGCAATTAATACGGTTTGTGATGCATTAAGCACTGCGTGGGGATTAATTAAAAGCGTCGCCGGCGGCATCGCGGACTTAATCGGCAAGGCTGCCGAATTTATCGGTATGAAGGGCAGTATATCTGCAACAGATTCGTCATTATCAGCCGGCATAAACAACTATGGTGGAAACTCCCAAACAAATATATTTAACGTTGGCAGTGTTGACGAGGCAGTTGCTGGCGCCAATTCCCTTGGCATGGAACTATACCCGTACTCATAATGAGGTGATAAAATGAATATTATTGATTCTATCGCAAATGGAGGGCTCGTAAGTCGTGGCAGTAATACTATTATGCCCAACTTGGTAGAGCCGGCACTTATTGGTGAATATCTACAGTGCGACGTTATTATCGGGCGGGAAACTGCTTTTAATAGCGACGTGACAGAGTACCCGGTTGAAGATGGGTACTCTATTAGTGATCATGTTATTCGCAAACCTCTAACCTTGTCGCTTGATGTGCTTTTCACGCCAACGCCGGTTACGTGGAACTCGGTCATTGGCGGGCATAGTCTAAATACAGTAGCAAATCAAATCATGCAAATTTACGAGGCCGGCGAGCCGGTCACAATCAAACTACATGATGCGATATATACGGACATGATTATGACGTCTGCGCCGCTGCCGCGTAAAGTAGAAGACGGTTATTGCTATAAATGTCAGCTCAATTTTACGCATGTGCGTCGCGTCATCCAGCGCAGCGAGGACGTCCCGGAAGAATACGCAGGGGCTGACGCATCTGGGAAAGCGGGGAAGACGGAGACCGACGCAGGGGCAGCATCAACGATGGACATCGGCGGCGGTACTGGCAATGCATCAGACGATGCACGCGCAGCCGCATCCGCACAGCAGGCAGCACACAGTAAAACCGGCATGACGACCGTTGAGCCAAGCGGCGCAAAAAAATCAAGCATCTATACAAGCGGCATTGATTTAAGTCAATATGGTAGCTTTGGCGTTGGCTTAGAAGCGCGTGCATATATGGCCATGTCTTCTCTTTCGGATGCCTTGGGCCGAGGTGGTATCTTATGGTAATGATTGAACTGACTAACGCCAATGATTTTACAACATCCGTCACTCTTGACGGTGATGCATACAGCCTGCACTTTGCGTATAATGATACAACGAAATCATGGACGGTCGATATACGTGACGGTAAAAACACGGATATTGTACGCGGCATTGAGATAGTCCCGAATTTCCCGTTGCTCAACCAGTACCGGCGCCATACAGGCATACCTGGCGGCGAGTTGATGGCTGTTGTATCTAATGAGGACAAAAAAGACAACCAGACGCTTGGCCGCAACGACTTTTGGAACGGTAAAGCAATATTTGTATACATTACAAAAGTGGAGCGAGACAATGCAATGGAATCGGCAGTATAAAATTAAATTCCCGGAAATTAACAGGGAATATGCTAACACGTTAAAAATAGCATTTGAGGTCAATAAAGATAGTACAAAAGAGACAAATAAAAGCACGTTGACAATTTGGAATCTGTCGGACGAATCACGCAACCAGATCGAAGTAGCCGACAGAAAAGTGGAGATTTGGGCGGGATATAAAGATAATTCCGGCCCTGTGCGAATGTTTGTCGGTACCGTTATTGAAGTAGAGACGAGTGATGATGGCAAAGACGTAACGACAAAGCTAACGTTATCGGACGGACAGGTCGCAATACGTGACAGTGTAGTGTCTGTATCGTTTGCGCCGGGGGTCGGCGGCGAAACGGTTGTAAAATACATCGCCGACGGCATGGGGCTGCCAGTAGAATACGGCGAAGACGTACAGCTGGCGAGCTATGAGAACGGCTATTCTTTTGTCGGCAAGGGCGGCGATGCGTTAACAGCTATATGCAACGCAAACGGCTGCGAATGGTCCGTACAAAACGAAATTATACAGATAGTGCTAAAAGGTCGCGCTAAAGCGAAACGCGGCCTTGTTTTTGCAGCGGATAGCGGGCTGATTGGTTCGCCGGAGCGCCTGATAAAAGCCCCGAAAAAAGAAGCAAAAAAGACGAGCAAACGCAAGAAAAAAGTAGCAAAAGGCAAAGTGGAGAGTCAAGCCGGATGGAAAATAAAAACCTTATTGGCCCCGACTCTGCTGCCCGGTGATGCGGTAAAAGTGGAATCACATCGCATTACGGGCTGGTTTAAAGTTGAGAGTGTAAAGCATTCGGGCGACACGCACGAGGGCAATTGGACAAGCGAAATAAAGCTGATTGAGAGGTTGATTTATGAGTAGTCAAACACCAAACGATCTGACGACGGTCATAAAAGGCTATACCGACGGAGCACTACGAAATGTACATACTGCGCTGCCTGGGACAGTCGTATCTTATGACGCAAGCAACAGTAAAGCAAGCGTACAGCCCACGGGTAAATGGAAAGGAGACGACGGGCAAGAAGTGGCATATCCTGTAATACATAATGTCCCGGTTGTTTTTCCATGCAGCGTTGGTGGTGCGGCGGGGATAACCTTCCCGGTACAGACTGGCGACGGCTGCCTGCTCGTCTTTGCCGAGTCGCAAACAGATGATTTTTTGAGTGGCAGTGATGTCAGCGAAGACCCGCGTCGACATGATTTAAACGATGCGATTTGCTTGCCTGGGCTGTATAATCGGCCGGTAGCTGGGAACGCATTCCCCCGTGATGTATGTGTATATAATGGCGGCTGTATGATGCGTATAGGAGCAGGCGGCATTACTGTGACTGGCGGTGATTTAGTCGTCAATGGAATATCTGTTACACAGCATACACATCGCGGAGACAGTGGCGGCACGACAGGTAAGCCGCAATAAAGAGGGGGCGATATGATGGCGTATGATATAGCGATGGACGTGAATACAAACGACATCGTATTAAAAGGCGGCGACGTGCTATTGATTGACAACGCCGAACGCATTGCACAGCAAATACTTATATCGCTGCGGTTTTGGCTTGGCGAGTGGTTTCTAGACACGCGCCAAGGCGTACCATACTTAGAATATATTTTAGTAAAAAATCCGAATGAGGCGCACATAAAGCAAGTTTTGACTGATGCAATAAAAAACGTCGATGGCGTGGATTTAGTAACCGGTATGGATTTATCACTAAATCGAATAAAACGCACGCTAATCGTTGAATATACTGCAAAAACGAGCGCGGGATTACTAACACGAAAGGAGCTACTTGGCTATGGCTGAGACAACAACAAAATATGGGCTCACGCGTGACGGTTTTCGCCGGAAACGGTTGCCGGAGATAAAAACAGCCATTGAAACGCGTCTAGCCGATGCGCTCGGTACAGAGATACAGACCAGCGCGAACAGCGTAATCGGTCAGTTTATAGGCGTTTTTGCTTATGAAATCGCAGACTTGTGGGAAGCGCAAGAAGATACGTATAAAAGCATGTATCCGAGCACTGCAAGCGGTGTCAGCTTATCAAATGCCGCTGGTTTAGCGGGAATTAATATGATTGATGCCGAAAAAACGTCGCTTGTGCTAACTTTAGTCGGCATAGAAGGGACGGTAATCCCGGACAGTGCACAAGTATCGTCAAGCGATGGCGTTATTTTCTCGTGCGCAGAAGTTGGAAAATCCATAACAGCAGAAAGAGCAACAAGCGTCGGCATTATCGTGCCCGCATCAGTAACTGCTGGGCAGGCATATAGTTTAAATCTTAACGGGACAAACCATGTATACACTGCAAAGACAAACGATACGGCGGCTATAGTATTATCGAGCTTAAGCGGATTAATACGCGTGTCAGGGATAACAACAAACGTTAAGAATAACGTATTAACGGTATCTGTTGATGATAAAAAAACAGCGATAACAGTGTCGGTAAATAGTAATTTACAAATCGATACTATCGCCTCACCATTTACTTTTTTATGTGATACAGCAGGGGCAATTGATCCGGCATTGCACACAGTAAATCAAATTATTACTACATATGCCGGATGGAATACCGCAGATAACGAAACAGTGGCAAATGTTGGACGTGATGCTGAAAGCGATATTAGCTTGCGTAAACGATGGAGTGCCGCAGTATATCAGCGGTCGCGGGCGATGGTTGAATCAATACAAAATGGCGTGTATACCAACGTTGATGGTGTGACATCATGCTTGGTGTATGAAAACACGAGCGATAAAGCTGATGGCGATGGCAGACCGCCGCATAGTATCGAAGTTGTTGCTACTGGCGGGAAGCCGGAAGACATCGCTAAGGAAATATGGCAGCGTAAGCCGGCGGGAATTGACACGTTTGGCAGCATCAGTAACGTTGTTTTTGACAGTCAAGGCGCACAACATACCATAAAATTTAACCGTCCACAAGAAATAAAAATATGGATGCGCGTGGTTGTGGGTATGAATCCCGATGAAGTTTTTTCGAACGCAGCATTGCAAGAAATTAAAGACGCTGTGCTTGCCAAAGGATTACAACAAAATATTAGCGAAGATGTTATATTACAGCGGTATTTTGCAACTATTTTTGAGAGTACGACGGGCATCGGCTATATCAATTTAACGGCGGCGACCGGAGAAACGCCAGGAAACTATACAAGTGAAAACATTGTTATTTCACCGCGACAAGTAGCGGCATTTGACGCGTCGCGAATTGAGGTGACGAAGCAATGACAAGCCGATCAGACAGTATGCAAAAACACTTGCTCGGACAATTTCAAGGAAAAACGGTTATCCGCGCTATCTTAGACGCTTTCGCGGCCGAACTTGATGAGCTAAACCAAAGTGCGGCTGATTTAAAAAATAAGCGTTGGATAGATACCGGCGAAGGCGTACAGCTAGACGGAATTGGTGATATTATCGGTCAAGGACGACAAATTAATGACGCGGTACAAATTCCATTTTTTGGCTTTGCAGAAACAGAAAACGGCTTGCCTTTTGGCGTGGGCCGTTTTTTTGATGCCTGGGAAATGTGGCTAAAATCTGTAAACCTTGAAGACCCGGAATATCGACTGTTACTAAAGTCAAAGATATATAAAAATAAAACACAATGCACGGCGGAAGAAACAATTACATCTTTAAAAAATATCTACAATGCAGATTTAGTGCTGATTGAAGACCGCGGAAACGCAAAAATAGGGCTTGCTATCGGGCGTATCTTAACTCAATCCGAAATCCGGACAGCTGCGGCAGTCAATTTATTGATACGTGGCGCTGGCATCGGGTGCGACTACATAGAACAGTTTGATAGTAGCGGCTATTTTGGGTTTTACGAGCAAGCTAATGCAAAAGGTTTTGAAGTCGGGAAATTCGCAGATATGATTCCAGCATAAACCAGCATAAAAAGGAGGTAGCAAAATGGCAACACCGGATTTTAGTAAAATTTGGGGCAGCGCCGCAGAGTCAAAGTATACGTTTACCGACAATGACTATGTGCGCGGCTGGCAATTTATCGGATCAACTCCGCCGTCGCGAACGATGTTTGACGCGTGGATGCGGATGCAAGATGAAAAATCACGATATTTACATGGCGAAGTAGTAAACAATCAAGACTTGGTTGACCGGCGCATTATCGTATCAAAAACAAAGCCAGCAAAGTTAGATGACGGGGGACTATGGGTTGAACCTTTAGAATAGGAGCTAAAACTTATGTTTGAACTACACCGAAACAACATATATTTATGCCGCGGCGACACCGGCATTTTTAATTTCTCGCTGGGCGAGTGCGGCAGCCCGGAAGATATGGACGTATATCCCGTTACGGCGGTACTGTCTGTCAAAAAGAAGGCAAGCGATAAAACGTATCTACTGCAGAAAACCGTTGACGATGGCGGGCTTTTTATTTTTGAGTCGCAGGATACGGAAAATATCCCGCCGGGTAAATACATCTATGATATAGAGCTTCGCTCGCGTGACCAAGTGGCGACTATGGGTCCGTACCGTTTTACAGTACTTCCCGATGTCACACGGAAGGATGTGATACAAGATGATGGCTAACCAAGGCGGCATTTGTGCGCAAGTAGGGCTTATCCGGCAGGGTGCCCGCGGGCTTAGTGCGTATGATGTAGCTGTTAAAAACGGTTTTACAGGCACGGAACAAGAATGGCTTGAGAGCCTTAAAATAGCCGTGGAGCAATACGGCTCTTACTATGATTTCCCGACGGTCGGCGAGCCGCATGTACTGTATGTAGACACAAGCGACGAGGCGGCATACCGATGGGACGCGGATAATTTAAAATATTACTGCGTCGGCAGGGATTTTACTAATATCCAAGTTATCGACGGTGGTACTCCCGCCGACGAAATATAAAAAAGAAAAAGAGGTAATTTTATCATGGCAACAACAAAAACATTATCGGCAAGAATCGTATTACGCAGCGGCAAAGCAACGGATTGGACGACTAACAACCCCGTGCTTTTAGCAAGTGAAGTCGGCTATGAATTGGATACCGGCCTTTTAAAAATTGGCGACGGTGTAAAGGCATGGAAAGAATTGTCGTATTTTAAAGGCGACGTGGCAGGGATTGAAGGCGCACTCACAACATTTATGAAAATAGCTGATTACAAAGGCTCGGCTGACGGCGTTGTAAAATCTGCTGACAAATTACAGACGGCCCGCAATATTAACGGCGTAGCATTTGACGGCACACAAGATATTACCGTGGCAGATGATACGAAGATTCCGAAAACTGAAAAAGGCGCAAGAAACGGCGTCGCAACGTTGGATGGTTCCGGTTTAATCCCGTCGAGTCAGCTGCCGAGCTATGTAGACGATGTGATTGAAGGGTATATTTCCGACGGTAAATTTTATTCCGACTCCCAGCACGTGTCTGCAATTACTGGCGAAAGCGGAAAAATTTATGTAGATATTCCGACAGGTACAGAATATCGATTCAGCGGTACGAGGTATATCCCCATCTCGAATCCGCTCGACATTGCAAGCGTAGAAGAAGCCAAAGCAGGCACTGATGACACGAAAGCCATGACACCAGCCAAAACAAAATCAGCTATTGATGCGCGCGGTTATATCACATCTACAGATGCTACGAATAAATTTGAGCCGAAAATTACAAACAAAGGTACGGCATTTAATAAAAATTTTGGCACCACGGCAGGAAGCGTCACGGAAGGCAACGATGCACGGTTATCTGATGCACGTACACCGAAAGGATCTGCAGGTGGCAGCTTAACGGGCACATACCCAAATCCGACTATTGCCAACGGCGCCGTCACGGATGCTATGATTGCAGCAGGTAATACATTGTCTACAAGTAAAATGTTTGTGCCGTCCGGCGATACATTCGTTATCGACGGCGGAAAAGCGTAGGAGCATGCTATGGCAATACAAAAGACGATAACGGCGGTCATAAAAACGCGGTATGATACGGCCGCCAATTTCAAAGCCAAAAATCCTATTCTTGCCGCAGGCGAAAAGGCGACAGAAAGCGACACACGCAAGAGTAAGACCGGCGACGGTACGACTGAGTATAGTGCGTTGCCGTACGATAAAGCCGACACGGGTCTCACATTCGACCCCACACCCACAGCGGGCAGTAAAAACCCCGTTACTAGCGGAGGAGTAAAGACGGCGTTAGACGGGAAGCTATCGCTTAGTGGTGGTACTTTAACTGGTGATTTAGTGTTTGCACAAACACATGATACTAGTAAAAAAATACATTTTTCAGGGAGTACGTGTTTTGCCCAAATTTACTACCAAGTTACAGAGGCAGACCAAGAAAATTTAGTCATAAATTTAAAAGATGATAATAATTGCTATCTACAAATTGCCGGAAACGGTAAATTTAAATCTCACTTTAGCCCAGACGGGGTTTTTCATGGCAACGTAGACACCGCTACTAAATTAAAGACTGCTCGTAAAATTAACGGGGTAGCATTTGACGGTACGGCTGATATAAATGCTTCGTGGTCGATGAATAACGTAGCACAAACTATAGACTTGAAAAATTCCGCGTATGACCAAGATACATGGTATCCAGTAGTTATTCAGTACGCAGCTGTGCCAGTAATTATGGAATACGTATGCTATGCACGGCCTAGAGCTTCATTCCCTAAGTGGGGGACTTCCCAGGCTAATAACGGTACTGGCGGATTTGCTACAGTCGTCGATGCGTGCGTATTAAACTCTCAGTTGGGAGCATATAACGGCAAATATTACTTAAAATACAACCAGTGGGTGTGTTGTAAAAATAATGTGGCACCTGCAATATTTAAAATAGATAGAAGGTATACTAATGGTGCGGTATGGTACTTACGTGGCGGTGGCCAATATCAATTATTTACAAGCGATACTGTAACATGGCGCGTAGTGACAGAACGAACTTTAATTAATGGCTCCGGTAGTTATGCACAATATGTGGAACCGACAAAGACGCAACCGACTAGCGATATAACTAATATGATGGTTACGTCAGACATGCTAAAAACAGTAGCAACGAGCGGCTCTTATAATGACTTAGCAAACAAGCCGACGATACCTACAAAGACCAGCCAGCTCACAAACGACAGCGGATTTTTAACAGCAAGCAACGCAATTACGTATACAATCGTGGATTAGGAGATGATAACAATGGCAAATACAATAAAAAAATGTGTACTGCATGGGTCAGTCAACAATACGACAACGGACTTGTACCCGCGCACGAATCTAGCGTCAATTAATGACATGACGGCGTTTGCAAGGACGCTAAACGGGGCGGCAGACGCAGCAGCGGCACGAAACACACTTGGAATCACAACACAAGCTGCACTCATTAATATCATATATCCCGTTGGCTCAGTCATCACGCTGACAAACGACACCGACCCGAACAAGATTTACACCGGCACGACGTGGGTAAAGATGGATGCTGGGCGCGTACTTATTAGCGCAGGTACGTATACAGAAAACGGAAAAACGTAATACTTATAAGTTAGGTGATAAAGGCGGCGAAGCAAAACACCAACTCACCACCGAGGAGTTACCTGCTCATGCCCACCCGCTATCAATTTCAGCGGTAGGATCCCATACTCATAGAATTCTATTTTCTGACAGAGATCGTGGATACGGTGATATGCGGGCTGGCGGCGATGATAATCATGGCTTCACAAAAATAACTGAGAGTGCTGGCGAACATACACATACTGGCACAGCAGCCAGCGTTGGAAATGGACATTTTTTTAATATAATGCAGCCCTATGAGGCAATTACGCGTTGGAAACGGATAGTCTAAGCCATTCGCTTCCAACGATTGATGACGGAAAACGGCTGACGATTTTCATGCGGCTGATTTCCACCTGTTGCTTGGACAGACACAGATACCGTGTGAGTATGCGCACCATTCCAGGATGATGTTACTGAGCCATTCCCCACAAAGTTTTCGTTGTATGACCATACAGTATTGGTAGTATTCCCCTCTTTATTAGTTCATATGAAAGTATTCCAAGTTTTAAATAGTGAAGTTTTGATTATCGACGGTAAACAACAATACCGCGATAGCGTTGAAAACTTTTCCTCCGATTGTCTTTTTGACTTTCCTCTAATGATAGCATGATTTTTATAAGTAATAAAAAGGAGCTGATACGATGCGAGTTTTTCAAATTTTAAACGACGAAGTACTCATAATCAACGATAAAAAAGAGTACAAAGACAATGTCGCAAATTTTAAATTAGACAGCGGCATTACAACCGACCTGCCGATAAAATCCATCTACGACGACCTGCAGAAATTGCCCGTTATCCAGTACGCAGGAAAGCAGGAAGAATGGAAGAATTTCCCGCTGCAGGAACTGGAAACATATATCGACAGCGTGCAGACGTATCTTGACGCAAAGGAAAAGCGCGAGTATGTACCGCCGACGGAAGAAGAAAAAGCGCAGGCAGCTCGCCAGCAGCTTGACGCAGAATACGAATCAACAAAGAGCCAGCTCGCCGACGACTTGACGACAGCTATCTTGCGGGGCGATACGGAAGCGCAGGCAAGTATTCAGTCCGACTATAAGGATTTAGAAGCGTCCTATGCTGACGCTATCGCAGAATAGGAAAGGGGTGACGATATGGCATTATTTAAACCAGCAAAACGCTGCCCGTTTTGCGCACATAAATTAGACGCAACAACGAAATTATGCACAAATCAAAACTGTATCGACTACAACGGCAAAATCACAAAATCCAAGAAATCGCAGGAAACACCGACGCAGACAACGACGACAGGTATTCCGTTTTCTAACGCCGATTAACAGCGCAGGAAGAAAAAATGAAAGAGGTGGCGTATGAGCGAAGATAGCATCACAAGGCTTTTTGCCAGATTTGACGATTTGAAAGAGGATATGATACGGGTGCAACAGGATTGCAAGTATCTCGTACAGCAAGTCAATGAGATGCAGGCACAGAACCGCGAGCGAGACGAACACATTCACCGTCTTGAAATTGCAAAAAAGCAGGCATGGGCGGTCGCAGGGGTACTAGGATTCATTGCAGGGCTTATTCTGCCCGTGCTGTTAAAAGTGCAGGTGTAGGGAAAAAATGAAATTATTTAATGCTGTTATGCGGAACCTTGGCCGGATATGTATGCTGTTCGGCCTGATGGCCGCTTTTTTTGTAGTATTTTCTTGGCTTGCTGGCTACTGGCTAAACGGCTTGTACGGCATGAAATTTCAAATAGATTCATGCTGGCAGGGCGTGTCGGCGTGCGGTATGGGATTAGTAGGGCTTTTAAAATGGCTTATTGACAGCTCGAAAAACAGCCCGATTGGCGAACCGCCTGCAGTTGTTGCGCCGCCGCTTCCACCACCGCCGCCACAGGCACCAGCTGTAAAGAAATAATTTATAACTGACAAAAAAATTTATGAAAAGAGGTAATTACATGGCAAAAGTATATATCAATCCCGGCCATGATTTGGATTATGATTCCGGAGCAGTCAATCCCAACAGCGGCATGCGTGAATGCGACGTCGCTTTTAAAATCGGGAATTTAGTCAAACAGTATCTCGAAGCAGTTGGCTATGAATGCAGGCTCTTGCAGTCTGACAATCTCTATTATGATAGCGAATATGCAGACAGACCCGTTCCCGTGTGCGTTGACGCAAACGACTGGAATGCAGATATCTTTGTATCCATCCACTGCAATGCTTTTAACGGAAGCGCACGCGGCACAGAGGTAGAATGTTATGACAGCGACAGCGACGGGGGAACACTTGCGCAGTGTATTCAACGTCAGATTGTTGGCGCACTGGGAACCGTTGATAGAGGTGTAAGAGAACGGCCCGACCTTATTGTTCTCAAACATACCGATATGCCTGCGGTACTCGTCGAAACTGCATTTATCGATAACGACGATGACGCCGCCTTATTGGTAGATAAAGAAGACGATTTTGCCCGCGCAATCGCCCGCGGCGTGACGGACTATGAATTAACGCTGTAGGAGGTGCGCATGGATAAAGACTATCAATTATTCGTCGATAAATTTAAACCGAAGAAGACAACCGACGACTGCTATACACCGCCCGTCGTCTATGAGGCGGTCAAAGATTGGGCTGTAAAAGAATATGGGTGGAAAGGGCGTACGATTGTGCGCCCGTTTTATCCGGGCGGCGATTACGAAAATTACGAATATCCGGCCGGGTGCATCGTCATCGACAACCCGCCGTTCTCAATTTTGTCGCAAATTGTAAAATTTTATGAAGCGCGTAAAATTGACTATTTTCTTTTTGCTCCAACGCTGACGCTTTTTTCTATACGTGCAGCAAAATCACATATCGGCATTGGTGTCGTTATTACTTACGACAATGGCGCACGAGTTAATACAAGTTTTGTGGCATCACAAGGACCGACAATTCGCAGTGCGCCGGACTTGTATCAAGCGGTAGATATAGCGGACAAGATAAGTTGTAAAGAAAATAAAAAGACGTTGCCGACATATGTGTATCCGGCAAACGTTATCCGTGCTACAGATCTGGCGGCATTTAGTAAAACAGGCGTAAATTACGAGAGCGACGGCGTACATGTGAGCAGGCTTGATAGCCAGCGTGTGTATAAAAAAGGGATATTCGGCGACGGGTATCTTGTGCCGGAGGCGCAAGCACAAAAGGCGCAAGCACAAAAGGCGCAAGCACAAAAGGCGCAAGCACGAAAGACGCAAGTGTGGGAGCTGTCTGAGCGAGAAAAGATAATCGTTGATAGCCTAACTAATGAGAGGGGGTGATGCTGCACTCTTGAAAAATAAAGCCGACGAATTTGCCCGGGCTATTGCGCGCGGCATCACGGATTATGAATGCCAATATGCTGTATAATACATTATCCTGCATAAAACAAATAAAAATCAACATGGCCAAACGCCAATAAAGTATATCTATAATTTTTAACGCATATTTACAGGAGGATAGAAACCATGACAAAAGACGAAGTTTTGAATTTTATTTCCACAGAAATCGTAACTACTGCTAAAGATTTGGCGAAAAGCGCGCTCGGAGATATCACTGCCGACGATTTAAAAAAAGTCGTATCGTCTCAGCTGGCAGTAATTATTGACCCGCTGCAGCAGGAAGCAGACAGCACAACGTCGCTTTGGGTAAAAATCCGCAACAAACTGGAAATTTTTATCATTAATAAGGCCGTAGATGACGCGATCAATGCTATCATCGCGGGAATTTCTGCAGACGCAGCACAACAAAAATAATTTTACAGTATAATTTGCGTGACTTTATTTTATTGTTTTTTTTATTATCACGCGACTATTTTTTTATACGATACGCAAGCCGCGCAAATGATAATTTATGTTATCATTTGTGCGGCCTTTTTTTATTGTTTAAACGTTTAGCGGAGAGAGGGGACATTAATGAGACAAACGAGAAAGCTGGCAAGAATATGGGTTGATAATTTGACAAAAACAAAATTTTATAAAGTATTAGAAGAATTAAAGCTAAATAAAGAACAGCGCGAATTATTGATTTTGAAACATGTTTGCGGTTTTGATAATGCGAGAATCGCAATAGAATTAAATAAATGTAAAGAGTGCGTCAGCAGAGAGCTGCAGCACATATACGACCGCATTGAGAAAAATTTCATACGAAAATAACCGTATTTTTTTAGTCTTTTTTAGATATTTTATTATACGTTTACAATATATATCGTGAATTATAATAAAAACATAAGCAAGGAGGTAAAAGGATGGCAAATAATACCACGACAGCATATCCGATTCCGTCACAATATATTATTGATAATGATGATATATTAAGCGTCGATTTTTACAATAATAAGCAAAAAATCGGCGTTACACTCAAAAAATATCAAGAGCTCGAGGACATCTGTAATACGTACTATGATAAACTTGTCGAGCTCGGGGCAATTAAAAAGCCAAAGACACCGGAAGAGCTGGCAGCAGAGCAGACAAAAATCATATCGCAGCTTGTCGATCAGAATAAAATGATTTTACAGCAAATGCAATCGATGCAAATCGAAATGGAGGCGCTAAAAAATGTTAAATCCGGAAACAGTAGCGAAGCGGCTCGGGCTGAGTCCCGAAAACACGAAAAAATTAATAGATAATTGGGGTCCTGCTAAGGATGCGGCAATGCGCGTCACGAGTCAAGCCGACGCGATGCAGGTTATTAAAAGCCTGGGCATTGGGCCGGATAAATTAAAGCAATTCCGGGCCGTACTTGATAGCCCGGCTGTAAAAATCGGGTGTGCTCTTTTTGGTGTAGATTTAAATGGCGTCAAGCAAAAAGCTGATATGTTGACAAACGCAGGCGGTTGTATACAGCCGCCGCAGCCGGCAGAGCGCACGATTACAAGCGGCAGTAACTGCGACAAATTCCGGGACGGGATTGAGCAGTTATTACATAAAAAATAAACGGAGGTAAAAAATCATGGGTGAAAATGGCAATGCAACAACAATTAACTGGACGAGTTGGGGATTGGTTATTTTCTTTATTTTGCTGTTTATGATTTTCCGCGGGTTTGGCGGATTTGGTGGATTTGGACCGCAGCAAGGGTGGGGCAATCCCGGCTGCGGCGTCGTATCTAATTGCCAGGTCGAAAAGCAGGGAATCATTGATACCGCCCGCACGCAATATCTTGTAGAGCAGACAGCGCGAGCAACGCAGAATGCAACAGCGGCCGGGATTACGGCACTCGGCAATAAAATTGACGGTTATGCAGTGCAGGACCTGCGGGACAAATTGGCCGAGGAACGCAACAAAAATATGATGTTGCAGAATCGCTTGTATTCTGACGGGCAGTTTAACAATTTAGCACGGCAAAACGAATCTATGTACGCAAGCTTAAAACAAGAAATCGCCACGCTGGCTTGTGAAACACCGAAGCGCCCGCCATATTTTGCGCAGGGATACACCCCGGGCGGCTATCCAATTCCGCCAGCAAGAGCTTACAATGTCGGTAGCTGCGGCGGCACAAATTAAAAATTAAATAACTCCGTCCATGGACGTGATAGTACCCAACCAATGCGGGCGGCTCGATATGACCGCCCGCCATTTTTAGGAGGGATAAAAATGACTTGTATGCAAAATTGTCAATTATGTAAAAATCTCATCGTATCAACTGCAGCAGCTATTGGCAGCTCGGCGTTGACGATAACAATTCCGGCGACAGTGCTCAATGATAACGATAAAAAATGTCTTGTCATTGCGCAAAGCTTCACAGCATCCACGCCTTTGCCGGCGGTCATCGCTGACGGGTCGGCTACAATCGCACTCACAAACCGATGCGGCAAACCGGTCTATAGTGATCAACTGCGAACACGGCGCATATACAAAATACGATTAAATACGGCAGTGCCGTCCGCTGTTGTCGAATCTTGTAATTTATGCCCGACATCATTTACTGCGCCGCAAATCACCGGCGCGACGACATAAGGAGGTAAAACGATGGGCAATAATAACAATTTTTTTCCGTTTTTACTAGGCCTTGTTGGCGGGTACGTCGCTTTTACTGCCACCGGTCAAGAACTATGCAAAAATATTGCCAGTAAGGCGATAAAAAACGCGCTAAACTTGCCTGAATTGCCAAAAATTAAAAATTTGCCTGTTCTGACCGCTGAAGATAAAATTAGTGATAAAACATCGAAGATAAAAATAAAAATACCTTAAATCGTCAAAATGAACGGCAAAAAATCGAGGTGAATGCAAAAAATGGATAAAATACTTGATTTATATAAGCAAGTCGCAGACGATAAAAGTAAACGCGTGGAGGTTGAGAGCGTTTTTGCGATGTTGTCGAAAAAAGTAAAAAATGACTGCCCGGATGCGTATCGCAAGGCATTTTTAAAAATGCATAATGCTGTATATGATGGCCATTTTTGCGAGCGCATGGCCATCGCCGCCGTAGCTGCTATGGAAAACGTAGACGGTACGCATGGGGCGCACTGGACGAAAGAGCAAGCGACGAATATCATGCAACAAAACGGATATAGTTTTGACAAAAACGATTTTTACTATACTATTAATATGTTTTATAGTGATTACGCAAAAGTACTCAATTCGTCCGAGCCAGGGATTTATGCAAAGCTGGCTGCAGCTTACATATCTGACCCTGATGCGCCGCGGGATAAAGTTTTTAAAATATATTTAGCGACGCATGATATAGATTGACCGCCAAGAGCTGTTATATTTTTTATAGCAGCTCTTTTTTTTGTCATTTAATTTTATACGTATAAAATAATTGACAATATGCGTATAAGTGCTATAATATAATCGAGGAAGGGGAAATAAAGAACTTCCAAATCAGTTTTGAGAGCGCATCCAAAAGGAAAGCCGCCAAAGGAGATTATAATCATGAAAGTAAAAGACGTAAATTTTTTAGAAATTGACAAAGAAGCTATCGATTGCGGAGATTTCGGAATTAGATTTTCAGAACAACCGTATAAAATGGGCGATATTCTTCCGGAAAGTTACGATTGGTATAAAACGGAAGAATTACCAGAAGACAATTGGGACGAAGCTATTCTAGACGGAACATGCACAATAGGCCTAGACAAATTCGGATTTGATTCGCTGAAAGATTTAAAAGAAGACATTGTAAAGCAACTCAAACCGGCTGATGAATATTTTGGAGAATACGTATATTTAGTATCTGGTGAATTTACTGGCGGCGGTGATGATATAAATGAAAGAGTGATAAAAAACGCAATGGTAATTGGCGTTTTAAAAATAAAAAAGCAGTAAAAAATGAGACGGCCATTGCTGACCGTCTTTATTGAAGGAGGAATAAACATGAAACGGACTATATACATGAGCGAGCCGCTCGAACGACTCGCAGAAGAAACACGCGGGAACAGTCGTCGGGCCGGAGGTTTTTCGCGTCGACTGGGCGAAATCGTTGAGCGGTATCAGATTATGCTGGACCTTGACATACTGCCGGAGCTGACAGCCACGGAAACGGCCATCATAGGGGAAGTTATCTGTGGAGAAGTTATAGATCGACGTAAAATCAGAGGCATGCATCTCGATGTGCTTGATGCCGAAATTGGTACACAAAAAGAAAAGCAGACGTTAGCTGATAAAATAAAGAAGTTGACCGCTGGCCAACGCTTGGTGCTGGTTGAAAAAATAGGGCAATAATGCAGCGTTTAAGACGATTTTATACTATATTTGTAATACGCACGTAGTATGCAAAACGACTGATAAACGGCATAAAATCGTCATATCCAGTTCTCGAAACGTTAATATCCGTTTTATATATTTCAAAACCTATGCATATGAAAACCCGCACAAATGCAATGTTTGTGCGGGTTTTATTGTTATTGATTGCATATTAAATATGCACAAGAGCGAGTAAGAATAAGTACGAATTACACTGTAATATGCGCGTAATATGCGCGCAATATGCAAAACCTATGTTTTGTTGGTGATACTTATCGCTATATTTTATTTATAGCATCAATAAGTTGCGAAATCGTTTTATGCGTATAAACGCGATCCGTAATATCTTTGCCGGCATGCCCCAGTATTAGCTGGATTATCTTTTTATTTATGTCCGCATCGGACAATAGCGTAGCGCATGTATGCCGCCCGTCGTGCGGTAAGTGGGCCATTTTTGATAAAATAGGGGAGCGTTCCCAAATTTGCGCCCGTAGCCGGTCATAGGTAAATAACGGCTTCTTGTCTTTTTTGCTCATTGCTAGATATTCGCCACCGTCATTATACATATCCGTAATAAATGCGGCTATTTTATTCGCAATCGGTATAATTCTATTTTTCCCGGCGGCTGTTTTCATGCCGCCGAGCATATACTGCTTAGCAATAAAAACGTTTTCCCGCTTGATACGCAGCAGCTCGGATGGACGCAGCCCAGTGTATATGTATATGAGAGCATACCGCACGCCCGCATCGTCCGTATGCTGCCACAGCGTTTTCATTTCCGCGCTGGTAAACGGCTTGTGCGCGCGGCTCTGTGTAGCAGCCGGCAGGATGATGAGCTGCGCGTAATTAGTCGTTGTCAACTCGATGCGCATTGCGTATTTATACAGTTGGTTGCACAAGATTTTTATATTTTTTTTAGTGCTGTATCCCTTCCCGCACTGGTCAACAGCTGCCTGCAGGTCGTCGGGGCGCAAATCTAAAAAAGGCTTATCATGCAGTGCTGCGGCCCATTTATAGGCTGATATGTAAGAGTTTGATATATCATCATCTTTGTATTTCCACGCGGCCCATTTTTTATATATATCGGCAAATGTAAGATAGCGCGCGTCGGCATCATACGGATTATCATTATATTCTTTTAAAAACGCCAGCGCCTCGGCTCGCGTTTTAAATGAGCCAAGATATTTTACGATTTGCTTTCCGTTATCAGTATAGCCGGTAGTGACGCGCACGGCGAAGGGCTTGCGCCGTTTGCCGCTCATTTTAAAAATGGATCCGTATTTATTTGGCAATCTCATAAAAAATCACATCCTTTTTCACTCGCATGAGTAGCTGTCTATGCTATAATTATTTTGGGCTTAGACATGAGCGAGCTCATCTTTTCTCCTTCTAGACTATATACCGACAAAAGACACAAGGACCAATCCAAAAAAAGGCA
>CYGL01000309.1_pt1 | contig 21976 bp, 21 predicted proteins | sample 485531 | NCBI WGS metagenome assembly CYGL01 (sample SAMEA3497897, study PRJEB9818) | human gut metagenome | reverse complement strand
ATATTGGTAAGTACATTAAATATGTACTTACCAATTCTTTTAGTTTTTAATTTTAATTTTCATTTTTATATTTTCAATTTTGAAGTATTATTAAAGTTAGTATTATAAAAGTTAATATTATATTAAATTAAATAATAATAAATAATAATCCTCTTCCTTCCCCCCTCTTATACTTATTTGTTATATAAACAGTTTATAAAAAAGTTATTTAGGGGAAATTCCATGGGAGAGAAGGAAAGAGCTATCAAGAAAAAAAAAGTTGTCTGTTAAAAATTTATCTTACAGATTAGAGTATAATGTTCTTGATCATTACCCAATAGAGAGTATAATGATATTGATTATCCTATATCAAGAAGATAATTAACTTCCAGTACTTATAGACAAGGTTTATAACTACAGAAGTATCATAGTCATCTTGATCAAAGAGGTAACATGGTACGAATAAGCATAGTCTACTTGATGATTCGCTAACATAGAGGAAAGCATCATAGCCTTCTTGGTCGTTCAGCCAATTATCGGGAAGTGCCATAGTCTACTTGATTATTCAGCATTATTAACCGAATAAGCATAGTCATTCAGTCAATGTAGTATGAATGTTCCTAATCAGTAAGGACTTTTATCATTATTGAACGAATAACTATGGTATACCTGCTCATTCAGTTTATTATCGGAAAGTACCATAGTCAGCTTGATGCTAAGCTAACTTAATAGGACTAGCTAAGATCAGCTTGCTAGTTTCGTATTTTTAAGTTAAAATCCTTTCAGTCTATATTTTACCTGAAGTTATGAAAAATTTTATTTTCTTTGTATTTATACAATTATTTATATTAATAATTTAAATTATTAATATAAATAATTGACTAATTTTGATAATAATAATGACTAATATGAAAGGTGTAAAGTAATGAAAGCGTTAAAGAAGAGCTTACCAGTTTTTGCTATTCAATTTACTGGTAAGAATGACAAAGAAATAAGACTTAATTTAAAAACCTATGGTGCATATTTTGTAGAAACTCCTACAGGTTTCAGTATTGCTGAATTTAATGGTTACTTAGACCTAACTCCGGGTGCTTGGTTGTTATATGGTAAGCTGGACCGTTCCTTAGGTGTAGTTCAAGATGATATCTTTAAATTGACTTATGAAGTGGATGATAAAGAGGTAAAAGGTTCTTATCGTAAGAAACCTATCATGGTAGATTACGTCAAAGTACTAGATTTTACTACTTCTAGCCTTAAAGAGATTCAACAGTTCGTAAATGAGAAATCTCCGTATAAAGTTAATCTCATTTACAATTATGAACATTCAGTACTTAAGCTTAAAACTTTAGAAGGTATCGAGACTGTTCATCAAGGAGACTATATTATTCGTGGCGTGAAAGGTGAATGTTATCCAATGTCACCTAATAAATTCAATGAGATTTATACTACACTAGACAAAGAAGGTGGTTCTGGTAGTGAGTAAGACTGATAATACAAAATTAATAGCTAGCACCTTCAATGTTCCTATCAGTCGTTATTTAGCTGATTTAGGGTGGGAAGTTAGTAAAGAGACTAGTAAACGAGGTAAACAATATTTAGTTCTAAACAAGAGAGATGTGGATGGTAATATTATAACTAGCTTAGTGGCTCATCCGGCTGAAGATATCATTACCATTAATACTGAAACAAAAGAAGTTGATGTTAAATCACCTGAGGACTTTAGCGATGACTACGAACGGGATTGGTCTCAAAATGAGAATCGGTACATATACAAAGCTATTAGTGAAACTGATAAAAATTAGCAGGGGATCACAGAAAACCGTTGAAAAATATTTTTTAATGCCCAGTTTAACTATAAATTATGTTGATTTAGTTTCATAGTTTTCCTTGGAATTATCCATTCCAAATTTTTTCATTTCCATTTTCTTTTATTTTTATCACTCTCAATTCTCAGAATTGAGGGGTTTCAATATGGTCTGAAAGTGTTTTTTTCTCCCTTACCCCTTTCAGGCTATATTGAAGCCTAAAGATAAACCTGAACTAATCATTAAAAATATATTATAGATTTGATCATCAGACTATTGATGATAAACTATATTCGTTACTAGTAAGTGGTTTAAGGCTACTTACTAGTACGAACAACGCTCTATAACGGAACTATATAGAAAGGATGCTTTATGAAATCAATTTTTGTAAATAAAGAATCTTTAGCTTATGTCCCTAAATTAGTTGGTAAACCAGTTGATCCCATGACTGGTATGTCTAACTACTCTGATTCAAGCGGAGATTTATTACATATCTTCCTACCTAAGAACAGTGATACCAATGAAGTATATTTAGGACGAAACGGGGTTAAAGATTTATACAGAACTTACCACGCAGATGGTACTGTTACAGTTCTTCCCTATCTGTCAGATAAAGAACTTATTGGAGAACCACTCAAAGAAGGTGTAGAAGCTGTTAAATTAACCTTTATTACAGATAAACCAATCTCTCTCCATGCTAAAAAGCCTGTAGAAGTTAAGGTTATTCCTGATGAACTTCTTAAGGGAAAAGATGAATTTGAAAATCCTCTTAGAGATGTTTTAAGCATTATCAGTCCTGAACTCCAACTCTCTCAAGCTCCAGTAGGAAGCACTGTTATTGGTTTGAGCGATCTGGAAAATTCACCTAAGTTAGTAGATATTCAAGATGTAGATGATTTGTTACAGGAATTTTCTGTATCTAATACTAAAAACTTATTGGATTATGCTAGACTTAACGATTTATCAGTTACTGTAGATAGCTTATATAATAACTTCTTAAAAGGTAATGAAGCTGACCTAGCTGTAATTTCAGATAAACTAACTTTGAGAGATTGTATCACTTTAGACCGAGTAGGTGCTAATGAGCGAGATCGCTTTATTCAACTAATCTATCAAGCAATTTTGATGAAATTATCTAATGATAATCTTCAATACTTCTTGGACGTTAATCTTATCCTACCTATGTCAGTCAATGATGGTACTTCTTTCAAACCAGCAATTCTGATTCAAGATTATAACGATGTTTATTTACTTAGACTAAGTCGACAAGGAAAAGAAGTCTTATCCTTCCCTAGTATGTTAGCTATGTCTACTTATCTAGAAGATGTTGAAGGATTTACTCATATCGCTAAGAATAGTCTTAATACAGGATTGATTGAAGGAGTCTTAACTTATTTCAATCTCCGTTCCTTCTCAGAAATTTCTCAACCAGCTTTAGTGGACTTACTATTGACTGAAGATGAAGCTGTTTCTGAAGAAGTAAATCTCTTAACTGAAGCTGCTTCACCTGCAGACCGTTCTAAGAGGAAGAAGATTGAAAAACTAATGAAAGAAGTATTCAATACTCTAGATACTAGTGGCTTGAATACTAAACGCTATCAAGAAGAACTCTTCTCGTTAGATGACAATCTCTTCTTCAAGTTTATTAATAAGCTAATTAATGAACCTAGAAAGAATCTAGAGTTAGAAGTATACCGGGTAAGAATGAACCTAATCTAGAAGATATTAAAGCTGCTTTAGATGTTTTGAAAGTACCTGAAACTGAGTATGTTTATATGAGACATGAAGGTGATAAAGATAATCCTCTTCGTAGTCGTTATAAGCAAACTGTAGGGTATATTCATATTCGTAGGCTACGTGTGAAACGTTATGCAGAAAGATATAGAAGTATATTGAGGATTGCATGAATAGATAAAAATCTATTTAACTTTATATTCGAAAATAAGATTATCTACCCTAAACAAAGATAATAACTTATTTTGGCAAAACTCCCACATGTAAATGAGTAATCATTTATGTGAAGCTGGGTAGAGGCTCTTTAGTTAGAGGTCAGGGAAATTAATATGGATAGGGACACGAATCATCTTAATGACTTATACCAGATAGTTAGAAATTTGTAGCCTTCAGACTATCAAATTCTTTAATGGGTTAAGAATTTATTAATTTTGTTATAAGTAACAGATGGATCCTAAGTTAATTTATATACCTAGAATATAAGGAACGTTTGATCTCCTAAATTTAAATTTAGGAAGTAAGAGGAGATGAAGTACCGAAGAAGCTATGATAATAAGTAGTGGAGGGAAAGTCTCTAGTCGGGCAAGCACAATACCGATGGAAAGCCGTATGAGGTGAAAGTCTCACGTACGGTTTGGACTGGGGGAAAATTTCTAACGTTTAGTTGGAAATTACCTATCAGTATAACAATTATTATCTAAAAAGAACACTTACAGTTTATCTATCAAGCAACGTAACTTGAAGAACAACCAAGTTACAGGGCATGATGCCATCGCTAAAATTTTGGTGATGTTAAACTCTCTTAATTGCTGGAAACTCCTTAGAGCTTTAGATACCACAGTGTAACAATTCTAAAGATTGGACAATCAGCAGCGAAGACTCATATTATTACTTATATGAGTAGCGTTCAACGACTATCGAAAGTACCTTATATATTTTTATATTAAAATTTATAAGGGTAAATGAGTAGAGTACAGCCAAGCGGTTAGTATATAAGTGAAATTAGCTTATAGTAAAACTATTAAATGGAAACAGAGAGTGGTAAATATTTATTAAATTTTTACCAAAGATATAGTCTCAACGTTTATAGAAATATAAAGAGTTATAGAGTAGCGATCTATACAAGACAATTGAGAATTTCAGACTTAGAGGTCAATGCGTTGAAAGCTATTAACGCAGATGCAAGTCTTCGAGAATTTATGGGACCTCGAGCAGATAGTTCTGATATGAAAGCTGAACTATATAACCAAATTTCTAATTATGGTTATGCTGAATTAGATTCCATGACTAGTGATTTAGCTAATAAACGCACTTTGAATACAGTTAGTCAATATCTTATTGGAGCTGGTCTAGATAATGATTTACTGGTTGATGAACAACGCTTAATCAACCAACTAGATTTATAGATAGTGAAATAAATTTTTTCTGTATGTAAATTAACACATTTTTATCAAATTTGTGTTATAATAAAAATGTGAAAGATGATTTATCATCTTTGTTTTTTAAAAGTTTAGAGCTGTGTTATTTCGAATAACTTCATCATGGTCAAGTTACGATTTTTCGTACCCCGAGTATCTTGGGTCGTATGTTAATATTCTATCATAAAATAGGGAATCTATGAAAGTGGAAACGCAACTTTTTCATAAATTCAAAGTTGCAATAAGCACCTTCACAGTTTCTAACAGCTTGATGAGTCATATTTTAAATAACTTAGCTTTAAATATAATATTAAGGGGGAACTTATATGTCTTTATTCGATCAAATTACTAGTGAAATTGAAAAAAGTGGCGTAGCTAAGAATCGTGGTTATATTAATACTTATGAAACTGGCATTAAGGTACTAGATAACAATAATGCGATTTATAATGCTGACACTAATACATACCTTAAAGGTATCGATGCAGGTACTCTTACTATGTTTATCGGTCAATCTGGTTCAGGTAAGACTACAGCAGCTTTGAATATTGCTGGAAACATTGTTCGTAATCGAGAAAATGCTCTTATTATTCATTTGGACTTCGAACGAGCTTCTAAAGATGCTCGTGTGAAAAAGATGTTGCGTTTTTCAGATGAAGAATTTGCAACTAAATACGAACGTTATGATAGTGAAATTTCTTCAGAAAAATTCTATGCTTTATGTAAATTGATTCATAAACAAAAAATGTCTATGTATGACTCAATTAAAGTAGATACTGGTGTTACTGATTTTAAAGGAAATCCAGTTTATGAACTTCCACCAACAATTATCATTTTGGATTCTCTAGCCACTATGTATTCGGATGGTACTAACCAAGAAGAAGAAATGTCAGGACAAATGTCTACTACAGCTGAAGCTAAAATGAATAACCAAATCATTAAACGTTTGGTAGCCAGCTCTATTCTAGAACAAGCTAACATTATGCTGTTTGTTATTAACCATATCACTACTAAAATTGATATCAATCCAATGCAGAAAACACCATCTGCCCTTAATTACTTGAAACCTAATGAAGCTCTACCGGGTGGTTCTAGTTTCCCATTCCTAGCTAACTTCCTATTGAAATTTACTGCTAAAGATAAACTAGATCCGAATGGTAAATCTTCAACAAGTACTCGTTATGGTATTAAAGGATTTATCAATGAGATTACTATTATTAAATCTCGTACTTCTGAATCAGGACGTACTTTCCGTGTAGCTTTCTCTCAAGTAGAAGGTTTCTTGGATGATGTATCAAGTATGATGTTCTTGGAAGAAAATAAACTCCTTCATGGTTCTAACCGAGCTTATTACATTCCAACTTATCCAGATCAAAAATTTACAGCTAAAACTATTCATACAGTTTATTCAGACCCAGAAAATGGTGAGTTCCGAGCAGCATTTGATGCTTATGCGAATAAATATATGGAATCTATTATTCCACGTACTACAGATGATAAAATTCGTTTCGATGAAAATGGCAAACGTTACGAATTGTTTGATGCTGCAGAAGATATTTGGATTAGTCCAAGTGATAAAGAACGTAAATACTACGATTACGATTTCAACGAAGTACAAGTTGTTGAAGAAGACTAAAACTATGTAATTTATAGAGTTGTTGGGATTTCCGCTTATATAGTGGAAATCCTACTGCTCTTGTTGTTAGATAAATAAAGGGAGAACGAAAAATGACATACAATCCAGAACACAAACACAACTTCATGGCAGAAGGACTTATGATTCCATTCGCTAACCAAACTGATGCTAACCGTATGCAAATGTTTAACAGTCACAGTGGACAAATGATCCAATTATCTAATGCTGAATTTCCTTTAGTATTTACAGGTTTTGAAAATCAAATTGGTAAGTATAGTACTGGGTATAAACGTAATAAAGGAAACTCTAAATTAGTAGTTAAGAAATTTGTTAAGAATGCCTATGTTTATTATCTACTAGTTTATGATGTAGTTACTAAAGAATATGATATTATTGAACGTAAAGAATCAGAAGTATTAACTGAGTACTATGCTTCTAAGTTTGATAATACAGTGGTTGATAAGTTGAAAGAAGGAGATACTATTCCAGAAGATCAAGTTTATTACCATGACTGTAACTACGATGAAGATCTCAATTTTAAATACGGTAAGAATATCAATGTAGCATATGTAGCCTATAAAGGATATACTAATGAAGACGCAATTCTCATTTGTGAATCAGCCGCTAAGGAAATGTCTAGTTACTTCTGTCAAGATGTGGAAGTAAATATCAACACTAATGATGTTCTTCTTAATCTCTATGGAGATGAAACTACGTATAAGACTTTCCCTAATATTGGTGAATCAGTTCGTGAAGAAGATGGTATTCTGTTATCTATGCGTAAAGTAGTGTATGCAGATATTATCAATAAACTTAAAGACGACCAATTGAATAAGAAATTAGATGGTGATATTAATTTCTATACTAATAGTCATGCCAAAGTTATTGACTTGGATATCTTCAGTAATGTAAGTATGGAAAAACTAGAAGGAGAACCTTATAACCAACAAATCTTGACTGAGTTGAAGAAACAAAAAGCCTTTCAAGATGAAGTTGTAGAAGTTCTTCGACCAATCTTAACTAGTAAGAATGTTAAGTTCACTAATGACTTGCGTGACTTCTATAACCGTGTTGCTGAATATGCTGATCCTATGACTGAATTTGAAAGTGGTGGTCGCCGTTTTGATAACATTATTCTTCGTTTCCGTCTACTTTGGAAAAAACCTCTATCAGTAGGTTCTAAAATTACTCAACGCTATGGTAAAAATTATTAAATATCTAAAATTACTTGGGATATTTAATACTGCCGTTTAGAGAAGTGATTCTCTTTATTATTATTGCGAAAGAAACGGAAAGGGTTTAGTAATCCTAATCCGAGTGGAAGGCTAAATTTAAAAGTTTAGTCACACGCAACGCATAGATGATGAACCTTCAAGTATTGAAGAATATAATTCATCCACGAGTTCGCAACATCTGTAGGTATTAATATAGATGAAAAGATATGCTAGACTGGGCTGGCTACAGCCGATGAAAATGAGGGAAACCTCCAGAGGGTAAGATAAAAAGCTTACCGATAATAACATTCGGGGAAAGGCGTTCTAGCTAGAATTGTACCTGATGAAGAAATGCCAGTTTTAAATGATATTATGTTAGATGGAAAACGTACTCGTGTTCGACCAGATAGTAAAGTTAATATGCGAGCATCAGTTTGTATCAACCCTCAAGGGGTATTTAATCGCTTAGGATAATTAGGTGATGTAAAACTTCTTTAATTGCTGGAAACTCCTTAGAGCTTAATCTCCTACAACGTGATTGGTAACAATGAGCGTGACAGGTTGAAAAAGATTAAGATTGGACAATCAGCAGCGAAGCTTCTTAAATACTAAAAAACACGGAAAAAAAAAATAATGAAAGGAGGAAGGATGGTATTAAAAAGATAACAGAAAGTGAAACTATAGATTTAATAAATAAAAAACACTTTAACGAATATGTTTTTGAAGAATTTGTGGGTGAATTTGAAAGTTATTCTAAAACTAAATTTAAAGTCACTCATATTCCATGTAAAAGATCATTAACTTTTTCAACAGCTAACTTTTTAAGAAATGATAGAACTTGTAAGTATTGTAATGGGAAATCTATTGACGACCAGAAATTTAAGTCATTAGTGAAAAATGCTGACAGTGATTATTTAGTTTTATCATCATATAAAGGTTCAAATAAATATATAAAATTTAAGCATACTAAATGTAATTATATTTTTGAAATGAAGGCTGGAGATTTTTTATATAATGGTTATAGGTGCCCAAATTGTGCAAATAGAGTACCTTATACTTTTGAAACATTATATAAAAAATTAAAGGAAATTGATAAAAATTTTACTCTTTTAAAAAACTCTAATAATAACTATAGCGTTAGAGAAAAAATAAAAGTTAAATGTGAAAAATGTGGTAATATAATGACCTCACAATGTAGAAATTTCATAATTAATGGAAGAAAATGTGAAATTTGCAATCCTACAAAAATGTATTATAATCGAAGTAAATCATCAAAGGGAGAAAGATGTATAGAGAATTTTCTAATTGAAAATAAATTAAACTTTGTTAAAGAAAAAACTTTTCCAGATTTAAAATCTCCAATATCTAATAAGCCTTTAAGATTTGATTTCTTTTTAGAAGATTTTAACTTGATTATAGAGTATGATGGTAAATTCCATTCAGGATTTAGTAATTCTAGTAAAATTTTCACCAAAGAAAGTTTAGAAAAAACAATTTGGTTTGATAGAATTAAAAATGAATATTGTGAAACTAATAAAATTAACCTACTAAGAATAGACTACCGTGAGGATATTCTTGAAGTATTAAGAAGAACGTTCAACGACTATCGAAAGCAATAATAAATGTAACTCCTAATGGAGAATAAGATAGAGTGAACTCTATACGAAGCGAGTAGAGTAGAGCCAAATGGTTAGCAGATTATTTATGTGGGTAAATAATCGTAAGACTATTAAATCGAAATGGGAAAGACCACTAGATAACTAATGGTAAGATATAGTCTGGTCTCTAGGGAAAGCCTAGAGAAGTTCATAAGAGAACTGCTTAGGAGTAATGACCCTAGGTGAAATTTCCGTAAATCCCTCACAACTTACCGAACAGGTTCTTAATTACATCATGATGATTACTCGTTATCGTATGGAAGAAATGGAACCAATAGATGCTAAAGAGCTTCTTTTATCAGTAATTAAAGATATTGATGCTAAAAATGAAGTACAAGATAATTATACTGTATATAATGAGTACTTGAATAGCTTAGACGAAGAAGAACTAGCTGAAGTCATTCAATATTATATTGAACACGGAGTTCACATTAAACAAGAACCATTTTTCCGTAATGTTAACATTTTTGATTTGTATGATGTAGCAGAAAAATATGGTATTGAAGAAGGATATGATGACCGTATTGATACTAAATTCATTATTGCCCCTATTTACTATATTCGTTTGAAACATGAATCATCTGGTAAATTCTCAGCTAAATCTATTGATAACAATAACATGGTAGACTTACCAACTAAAACTAAAGAAAAGAAAAATTCAACTTCTCCTATCAGTAATACTCCTATTAAACTCGGTAGACATTTTGCCGCTTAACTTAGCGATAAGTTAATGAAAACTTCCTTAATTGCTGGGACCTCCTAAAGCTCACTTACCTATATGGAACGAAAGTAGAAACAAGTAGTGAGATGGTATATGAAGTAATTCTAAGTACCTGTACAATGGACAATCAGCAGCTTATGCTATCATTGAAAGTATAAGTTCAACGACTATGAATAAGGTAGAATTATTCTTAGAATGTAAGCGTTTGACATTCGAAATGGGAAGCATCTCTACTCAAGAAGATGTAGAGATGAAGATATAGTCTCGACTTCTAGGGAAATCCTAGAGAAGTTCATAAAAGAACTGCGATAAATGTAGCGATTTATTGTGAAGATAACGGAAATGGAAGTTACTGACCTAGGTCTTATTGGTTCTCTATCACCGGTGGAACAACTCCTAGACCAATATGCTAATAATGCTGAAGCTCGTAAAGAACTCATTTACAATCTTCTAACAAGTAATCCTTATGATCTTAAGACTGATATGAAACCTAAACAATCAATTGGTAACAACAACAAGGTGCTGAACGCTTATTTGATGGCTTTAGGTGTTAAATATGATCGTAATTCAGAAGATGTTTTACGTGATTTACTATTGAATCTAAGTGGAACAGAAATTGATGAGATTATCGATTATCTTCGTGAAGAAGAAAATCCTAAGAAAGAAGACGTACTTAAGTTCATCAGTGATTTGAATGCCAAAAAATAAAGAAGTAACCCCTAGACTCATATAGAGCCTAGGGGTCTTCTTATTTTTTTTTGGATCATAGATAATTATCAAGCTTGATCTAATAGAGTATAAGCCATTAGTAGATTAGTGATATTATCAATTCGTTCTTTTCCGTAACTTTCAGATATACTTAAGAGCATTTCAATATTCTTTTCAAATGTCATTCCATATACTGTAAAAATAGAACCATCAAAGATTTTATTTAATAGTAGTTCTTCTTCTTCGCTAAGTTCTTCTTGATTAGATAAGTCATTAACGATTTCATAAATAACTGAAGAGATTACTAAGTCACGGTATTTAGGATTATCAATTCCGAAATTAATAATCACTGATGTAAGTTCATTATAGATAGCTTCTTAGTAGCTTTAGAACCTAGGTAGTTAGTAATATATCTAACGATCCATTGGTTATTCCATTGTTCAGATGTAGCAATTAGTTTACCAATATTTACAGCTACTACCAAGAGCATAATCAAGATTAGGTAGAAATAGCTACCAGTAAGGATAGATACAGTATAACCTAATACTGTAATTAATAAAGAGCTTTTAATTTCTTCTACAAATTTATCACGATTATCTTGTTTCCAGATTAAGTAGAAGATTTGATTAATGCCTTCTAAAGTAACGTCATTAGTAAAAGATTTGAATTTGTTAATAGCCCAAACGACAAGTATAACTGTTAATTCAAAACAACCAATAGCAAATAGGAAGTTAGACCAATTAGCATATTCAGTTTTTGTTAGAGTGTGAGTGATAGTGATGTAAGTCACCAATAGGAATAGACAATTAAAGAAAATACGTCCTTCGTTAACATGTTTAGTAAGTTTGATTTTCATTTTTAGTACCTCATTTATTTTATTTATTTTAATTCATTATTATAATATATATTTTAAGGTCTTCAAATTACAGTTTTGTATAATTTATCGTTAAATAATAAGTAGAACAAAATCTCTATAGAGATATAGGTTAAGAAAGGAGTCCAGTATGGCTTACAATTCAGTCATCCTCCAAAATCACGGAGATGATGTTAAAGAATTAGTTAATAATAAAGCTAAATTTTCTACATTAAAACGTTATATTGAACGTTACATCGACCAACATTCAGAGCAATTAAATTACATAGCACCCACTAAACGTTTAATCTTCTCTAGAGAAGGAAATGATGGTATGTTGTTTCTAAATTCATTAGGTATTAGACCTCAAGAAATGACCAGAGAGATTAAGAGTATTAAATCGGTTGCTAAAATTAGCGATGTTCTAAAAGAACCTGTTTTTGTAACACTTACCTTAATTATTAGACAACTAATAATTGACAAAAGAGAAAAAGAAGCAGATTTATTTTTGATGTATTTAACTTTAGGTCTTTATTCATCTATTCAGTATAGAACGTTTAAATACGAACCTAATGAGAATGTAGTTAACTATACTATAAGTCGTATTAGCAATAAATTCTACTTCAAACAATATGGTACAGTATTTAAGTCTCTCTATCAAATTGCTCTAGGGTTAGCGGCTAATAATAATTCTACTTTGGTTAGAGATTCTGATAAAGATATTATTGAGTATATCATGTTCTTACGTTCTCGTATCTCTAATACCATGGTTAAATTCGCTAGAGAATTGTATAAAGATATTGATGAAGGTAACTATATTAATACAGTTAAAGATTCTACTGAAGAAGAAGATTATTATGAAGTAGAAAACCTATCAGGTACTATTGATAACTTAACGTCTAGAGTTACTCTAGCCTTCACTCAACAAAGCGTTGACCGTACAATTGTCCGTATGGCTGCTCAACTCTCTCAAGTAAATTATCAGTTCCTCTATGCTATTATTCAAGAACTTAAAAATAAAGAAGTTGAAAAATTTACTAGAGTTGTACGTAATATCTTAATTGCTTATTTTAAAGATAACCATAGTGTAGATAGTGTAGGAAGCCGTCTATTCATTAATGAAACTATTAAAATTTATAATAAATCAAATACTTCAGATAAATTGATTCTGGAAATTAAAAGTATTATGGACTACTTCCTTCAAAATTACTCTTCTAAATATAATGCTACGGAACGAGAAGCTACTCGTATTAAATACCGTAAGAGTGTATTCATCTTCATTGTCTTATTCGCAGCTAAAGTTTTATAACCAAAAAAAAAGACTAGGTAGGAAATGACCGATTTGGTCATTTCCTCTAGTCCTTAAGTCGTTAGTTTGTTTCTTGGTCAAGAATATCTGTTAGATATAGAGAAGGATTGATATCAATAACATGAATATGTTTCAATTCTTCTTCAGTATAGATATCCTCCAATGGGGTATTCATGAGTTTCAATATATTAAGGATCCAGTTTTCTTCACAACCAGAAGCTTCCGCTCTAGAACGGAAGACCAGATCGCTAAATGCTTTATTAGGAAGTGAGCGTACTAGATCCACATCTAAACCTTTTTGAATAAGACATTTAATTCTTTCAGGTATATGATTAATTAAGATATACTCGTACTTTTCTTCGTTATAGATACTTTCAATATAACCAACTATAGCTTGAGTAGTAAACTTGCTTTCAGTTAGGTTATCTGGTTTAGTAGTATCTTTATCTTTCATGAAGATATAATCTTGATTACTGATTTTTATAGCAGATGATAAGTGATTTTTCATGTAATAAGTTTTTCCAGCATAGGGATATGTAGCGATAATTTTAGTCATAGGGATAAGTCCTTTCTATTAGTAACCTTGATTTTCTTCTGCATTTAGCATATTTTCCATATTTGTAGAAAATGTAGTTACTGGTGTTTCTCGTTCTCCTAGGTGATGGAAATCTCCATCAAGTAAAATTGTTCCGATAGTTGATAGTACTTTAGTAATCATTATGTGTAATTTCTTCTTTCTATTTAAAAATTGTAAGTTGTTTTAAATTCATCAACAGTCATTACTGGAATACCTTTTTCTTTAGCTAGTTTAATACTAGAAGAGCTTCCTGTTGGGTCTGCAGCAATAACAACATTGGTTTTAGAACTAGTTTTACCAGTTACTTTATGACCGGCTAGTTCTAGACGTTCTTTCAAGTCTTTATCACGGAAACCAGTGAATACAATCTTCATAGGTTCTGCCGTTGTTTGAAGACTATCTTTATAAGTTTTAATAGTGATATAATTTGGTAATTCTTTTAGGATAGTTTTGTTAAATTCTCGTCCTGCTAAGAAATAGTTAGCACTAATCTCTCCAACTCCACCTAGTTTACTCAATTTTTCTCGTAGGGTAGTATCTGTCATACTTACTAATTCATCATATGAGAAGTATTTACAGATTTCTTTCATCTTACCACGTCCTAGAGATGTGAACATGAGTGAACCCAATACTTCATAATCAAAGGCTTCAGGTTTCATAGCTAAAGCTTTACGATATACTTCAGCTCCTTTATCACGGAATACACCAGCCTGTTTAGCATCTTCTAGATTTAGTTTGTATAGGTCAGGAATATCTTGTACCAAACCTGTTTCAGCTAATTTTTCTAAGGTAGCAGAGTTGATTCCTTTCAATCCCATCTTAGTAGTCCAGTTAGTTAAACGACCAACTACATTAGACGGGCATACAGGATTTTCACAGCTAACAAATGTTTCATTAGCATTAGTAACTAACTCTTCGCCACATTTTGGACAAGTGGTAATGAATGGAATTTCTTTCATGTCTGGAGTATCTGGTTGAGAGTCATCACGAATTAAATATGATAATACATCACCATGGTATTCAATAATAACGTGACTACCTACATGAAGATTTAGTTTCTTAAAGCGGTCATAGTTAGATAAAGAAACATGGTCGCATTTAGCCCCATTAAAGTAGACTGGTTCAAATACAGCTACTGGAGTAATACGACCTGTTTTACCTTGATAAAATTCAATATCCTTAATAACACTAGGTTTAGTCATATTAGGGAATTTCAAAGCAATATCAAATTTATTAGTATCATTGACCCGTCCTAAGTCTTCTCGAATATTTTCTTCTACATATTCTAGAACTAACCCATCAATCATGTAAGGACGTTTTTCACGTTCTCCGTGTACTAGCTCTTGGTAATATTTATCAATCTCTTTTACTAATTCTTCATTAGTACCTGAGATTAGTTTATATTCCATGCTAGAGATAGTACCTAAGTCATCTACATCCACAAAGTTATCTTGGATGAAACTCCAATCGTCAGTTCGATTATATGAAGTAATTTTTGCGTCAGTACGTAGAGGAGCAAATTTAATAACTTGTTGTAAATCTTTAGCTTCATTAGAACGAAGAATACCAGCTACTAGATTACGAGGATTAGAATATTTCTTGTTTTCAGAAGTTGTATTAATCAAATTGAAGTCTTGGTACCCAATTAACATTTCTACTTTAAGAGCGAAAGTATCGTCTGGATGAGTAAATCCTAAACGATCTTTCATCTTAGAAATCACTTTCTTAGGTACTTTACGATCTGCAAAGATAGGAGTTAGATTTAGACCTTTACCATCTTTGCCTCGTGTTAGGAATTTAATCAAATTACCTTTACTATCAAATTCAGCAGTTCCTGAGTTACCGTCATATTTATCAGTAATCAATAGTAGACGAGTTTGGTTAGTTGGATTAGTTTCTTCTAACCATTCTTTAACTTCACTTACATCATAAGCTTTACGAGTTCGTCCTGTTAGGTGACCGAAGCTATGTTCAGTGGTAGTGAATCTAGTATCAACTGGTGGTTCAGTAGTTGTATCATATGTAGTACCAGTCATCTTTTCATACTTACGCATTAAGGTATCAAATTCTCGGTCTGAGATTTCTGACTCACCTTCATTATAGTAGAGTTCTGATTGACGGTCTAGGTAAGCTTTAAGTTCTGTTTCAGTTTGTAAGTTAGGTAGTGACATATTATTTCCTCTTTCTATTTAATCATTAGCGATCGTTATAGTAACGATCATCAGTATCTAGCATATCGGCAATTGCACCAATAATTCCAATTATTAGAAACACTATAACTACTACTGCCATTATTACTAAGAATTTGGCAGGAGAGTCTAAGTGGTTAAACCAATCAATTAACTGTGTAATAAATGACATAATGTTGTCCTACTTTCTTAATTTAATTGTTAATGAAATTTTTAGTTTCTAGGTATTTTGAACCAATTGAGTAGTTACTAGCTGGCAGGAGACTTAAGACCGTTCCAGCCTTAAGTAGTAAACGGTCTCCTCTCCAAAATTCATTATCTTTATCGACTAGAGCTAAGTGGGAAGATGAATTTTCTATAGTTACTTTTTTGAAGATTCTAGTTATTTCAAAAATTGCGTCTTCTCCTAAGACTAACGTATAACCAGTTTTTGCCGTTAAGAACATAGATTTAAAAATCAGTTTAGACTTTTTAATTTCCTTAGATTGAACTACTTCAATACTCATGTTATCATAACCTGCTAGTGGTAGGAAGAAATGTAGAAACGATGAAAAATGGTTATGGTGATTCAATTTATTTTCAAATAAAGATTTAGATAGGGGGTCATCAAGTTCTTCAAAATTACAAACAGGATGGGAAATAATTTTCATCCCCTCCTGTTCACCAGTTACTTCATTACCTAAGGTATAAGTGGCTTCTAAATTTTCTACATAATTTGAATAAGCGAGATTACCTGCAGAAATTCTATCTTTACCATTAATTAGATTTTTCATGTAGATATCTTTTAAGGGAACCAATTTAGATATTCCTGTTAGAGTGATATTTCTCAAATCTAATGTTTCTTTGATTAAGATATTATTTGAAGTTAGTTGTCTTAAATGTACTTTAAGTGTTTCTTCTTCTAGCATATTATTAATAATCAAGTTATTTACGTAAATTCTTTTAGTTAAATTTTCATAAAATCCTAGATTTACTACATTGTTAGTATCGCTAGAAGAATCATTGAAAACCCTATTGAATATCAACTCAATATTAGTATTTTCAACGTTGCAGTATATATCTAAATCAATAGCTCTATTTATGTTGATACAGATATTACTCATTAGAAGGTTTTTATCAAAAATAAGTGTAGTTAAATTTGGAAATTGTTCATTTTCTTGTATATATAAGTTAAAATCATATCTGATATAAGTTTTAGGGTCTGGATCATACAAACATATGATTTCAGCATCATTATAATCAGTGTCAGCTGTAGAACTAGGAGCTGAGTCATTAGCTATAAAGTCACTGAAATTATTTTTACCCATTTTATTATTTTTAAGAAATTCTAAGAAGTCAGTAATTTTTATTTTTACAGGTTCCATGTTTTTCCTTTCTTAGTTAAAGTTTTTCAATTTCGAATTTTGATAGTTTTAGACTAACTGGAAGTACTGAGTTGATTTTCTTGATAGTAGAAAGAGGTGGGACAGTATCATTTAAACCTGATAACTGAATAATCTCACCAGTCTGTTCATCTAGTTCAACTGTATAGAGTGGTGTATCTGGTTCATTTTTATCTCGCATAAATAGAACGACAGATTCACCTCGAACAATAAGTTCGCAGTAAGAGTAAACACAGTTATTTAAAGTACTACCTTCATTAAATAGTTGTGAAGCATTCTTTGGATAGGAAATAGTGAAGTTAGTTCCTTGTTCCAATTTAGTTTTTAGTTTTTCAAATACAGTCTTTCCAAGTTCCGTATCTGATTTACCTTCAAGCTGTTCTTTATCTAGGTATAGGTTTGATAGATGAGAGAGGGCAGTTAGGGAACCACTAGTGATGGTTTCTGGTCTAAAACGAGAGTAATCACTTTCACTACGTTCAACATAAGAAGAAATACTATGAGAACCAGTGATTGTTAGTTTATTATTTCCAACTGGGAGATAATCTTGTTTAATAGATTTATAAGCATTACTAATCAAGTCCCAATTAAGTAGATATGGGAAAAGGAGATGTGTTAAATGTAGAGTTAACAGTAATTCTTTATCTCTATAAGTTACAGTTTTACCTAGACCAGTGAAGACATGATTAAATAATCTTACTAGTACTAACTCTTTGAGAGATTTAAGATCACCAGTAACTAAGTATTCAACTATACTCTTAACATCTTCTTCAATACCAGTTCTTTCAGATGAACCAGTACTTTTAGTAATAATATTTCCTCTAGCGAATGGATTTAATTTTAGATACTCACTATAATCAGCTACGACCGTATTTTTAAATTCCGAAATCAAATCAGCACAGTCTGATATTTCATAACCAACTCCGGTTTCATTGATACGTTTTAAATACTCATTGTAGTTAGCATTTTTAAATAGATTAGTTGATAGGAAAATTTTTCTATTCAATTTAGTATACATTTCTTTAAGTAAATCTTCCGTATCTTTTTCTACTGTGTTATAAATTGGATTTTTAAACCCTTGAGTATAACGTTCTACAGTAGCTCCATAAATTAATTCATTAAAGTCTCTAGGTGTATTAATGAACCAAGGAAATGATTTTTTCTGTAGTATTCGTTTGATAAAAGAACCGTCTGAAAATAAATCATAAAAGATCTCAACTCGTTGTTTATTTATAAGTTCTTTATAAATTGGAGAGATATTGGTGTAGTGGTCAAATACATTTTTTAAGATGGCTACTTTTTTACTAAATGTTAAATCTTGTTTATCTCTCATAAATTCATAAATAGTTTCTTGGGCAGATTTTTGACTATCCACTAAGTGATTATGTTTATAACAACGGTTAACGTAATCAAAGACAATGTAGTAGTATAGAGTAAATCCATTACCATCTTGATAGTATTTATTCTTTATCAAGGCACTATACGCATTAAGATCCGGTTGCTTGTTTTCACCTTCATAGTACTCATTCAATTTGTTAAAACCTTTAGCAATATTATTGTAGGCTGATTTTTCGAAATCTTTCTCTAAAGGTAATTTTCCATCAAAGGAATTAAGAAAGACATTTGATTCTTCTAAGTAGTTTGTAAGAGTTATAAGTAAATTTCTAAGTTTAGGGTTAATTAATTTATTTAAATCCAATTTAGCAAATTTATTCTGTAATAACTCAGTATTAACTAAACCGTTAAATAGAGAAATATGGGGGATATTATAGGCTAATTCTAAGCTTTTAACAGCATGAGAATAGTCATGAGAGAAGATTTCATATAGATAAACCGTTCTATGACTTTTGAGAGGAGCTGCTTCTCCTAAAAATAAGTACAAGAAGGTAGCAAGATGAAAATAAGGTTTATCTTCAGTACTTAAAGCTAATAGGAGGTTCACATAATCAAAAATTGTTCCTTCATTTAATTTTTCCCCATATTTATAATTTCTACTTACTGGAGGTAATAAGTATCTTGGTTGTTTAGTATAAGGTGAACCATCTGGTTCTGTGATGGTCATTCCTTCATCAATATTATAGTTAATGTAAGCTATACATGTTTTACCATTTTTTGTGTCATTATTTACTTGTAATTTAAAGCTATAAGAAGTTTTTTCTAGGATAAGTACTTCTCGTTTAGAATTACGAACGTTGAATTTAAAAGTATTTGTTGTTTCCATTTTACTTAGTCCTTTCCTTTGTAATTACGTAGTTAAAAAATTTTGAAATATCTTGAAACGCTATTAAAGAAATCTTCTTTTTTCACATATGGTTCTTCAAATGAATCTTCATTTACTGAAATAACGATTCTACCTGAAGATAATAGACTATTAATTTCTTTCATAGACAACTTAGATGAAAAGAGACCGATCAAATAGTCTTTTAAACTAAAGTCTGCTCGGTCTTCATCATTAATAACTAATGTAGTGAATACTGATAAGCTGAAGAATGATAGGATAACATCAAACTGATTGTTAGCCTTCTTAAAGATAGCTTTTAGTAAGATGTCATCTTCCAATAAAGCATAAATAATTTGAGGAGGTAAAGTATTTTCTAAAATACGTTTTAGTTCATCCATATTAACTCGCCCAAAGTTATTAAATAAGTCATGCTCTAAAACTCGTAAGGCTTGATATTTCTCAAAATTAATCTGCACGAGTTCAAATAGCTCACTTCGTTTTTCTACTGATTTATCCTTAATGTACTTATGGAAGTCAAGAAGAGTATAGAAGCTATCAATATGTTTATACATGTAAGATGGTTTTGATAGACATGAGAAGAAGACAGCTATTTCTTGTTCATCCAAGTCTTCATTGATGAAAATTTCATCTAGCATATCTAACTGCTTCAAAATTACTTCATGATTAAAATCTTTAGATAGATTTAAGTCTATATTACTATCATCACTGTACATGTTGTATAATTGATAAGAATAGCAATCAGTTGCGCCAGTTTTACTTGTAAAACTTCCATCTAAGAATGAACGATAATAGCTAGTAAATACTAACAGATGAGATTTAGTTGCAGGTAGTACTCTATCACTTTCAGTTAAATCTTTTAGAGCCACTATCTTTAGTTTAGGTAGAATAACATTTCCATCACAATCACTTAAAAAGCTTTTTTCTGCCCCTGAATAGAAATATCCTTGTAGGTCTTCAGGATGGTCTACATCTACATATGGGAAGAATTTCTTAAACCCATTTTTAAATTGAGCTGCTCCAAATCGTGGACATTCTTGCTTCAAGCTTTCAGTTATTTTCAATTTTTAAATTTTTTCATTTTGTTTCCTTCTTTCTTTTTAGTTAGGTATTCCTAGTACCTTAATTATAATATATAAACTCATTATCCTTCAATACAGGTAATCTTTAAATGATACATATCATTGTACTTGATCACTTCTAGTCCCTTTAGGATAATAGCTAGGGGATCTACAGGTGTTTTCCCTTCTTCAATAAATGGGTACTTAGTTATAGTTCCATCTTGAATAACTTCTATAGTTTCACCAGTAGAATCTGTTACTTCGCATATAGGAACTTTAGTACAAAAGTCCTTTAAAGGATAAAATGATAAGTAGGTTAGTAATTCAGTTTCGTATTTCCTTAGCTCTACAAGATCTAAGTGTTGTTCATTCAAGAGCTTATTACTTAAAAAATTGATTTTATCTTCAACTAATTTAGCTACAACCATAATTAGGCTCCTTGTTGCAATACTATTCTTTAATTATAAAAACAAAAAGCATTCACCCTCTTATACAACCACGTATAAGAGGGACAAATGCTAAATTGTTTAAGTATAAACTTTCACTTTAATTACGCTTCTGCATCAAGTTCAGTAGGGTCATTTGGACGAAGTTGATTTTAATTTTTCATTAAAACTATAAGTTTTAACTTCTAGACGTTCTTTATGACCATGAAGAAGTTCAGATGGCAGTGATTTAATTTTACTTTCAGTACCAGTATCATTAAATCTAGTATCTTTTTACAAATGTAACTCCGGTTTCCTTAATACGTTTAAGGAATTTTTCGCTATACTGATTGAAATGAGCAGATACATATTTAATGTTATTTTCTTTAACATAAGCTAAAATATTGTCAATCATCAATGATAGAGCTTTCATTGAAGGAACATTCTTAGTGATGAAAATATCATCTAGATACAAGACATAATCTTCCCCTTCTTCTAAAGTATCTTTTTGAACTTTCAAGCTATCATCATAAGTAATCTTCTTAGTTTCTTCATTAATTTTATATAGACGAGTTACCATATACCCGTAAATATTCCCTAGTGAATCACGTACTAAGTAAGATGGACTTTGATTGAACTTAAGATTACGTAGAGTAGAGTAATCACTATTACCACCCCAAACTAATTTTTCAGTATAAAGGAGACGATGGAATTCACCTTTACTAGTAATCTTAGTAACTCCTAATTTACGAGGACGGCGAGATGTTCTATCAATTACCGTATATACCCTTTTAGAATCATCATAATGATAAGAATTGAATTCTTTTTCATGGTAGATGATTTGACGAGAACGGTTTTTTAGAGTATCTCGGTTAATATGAGCATCCGTTAAATCAGTAGGATCTGCTTGAGAAGAAAAGATATCAGAATCAATATCATTACGCATGTTACCTAGATAGACTTTATTATATGGGGTTTTTAGTAACCATTTATAAATCTCAGCCCAATCTTCATAACTGATACGGTTCAAGCTTTCGATATTATCTAGAATTAACGCTGTTTCAAATGTT
>CYGL01000308.1_pt1 | contig 21989 bp, 46 predicted proteins | sample 485531 | NCBI WGS metagenome assembly CYGL01 (sample SAMEA3497897, study PRJEB9818) | human gut metagenome | reverse complement strand
TGTTTTTGTTGTGTGTGCTTGTTTGGCTTGTCCGCTTGCGTTTGATCGTTTGCGTCGTGTCGTGTCTGTGTTTGCGGTTTGCCTGTTGGCTGCGACTGTGGTTGCTGTTGAGGCTTGGCTTGGTGCCGCGTCCAGCGTTCGGCGCTTGCGGTTGCTTTGCGTTGTCCGTCTTTCCTGTTGCAGTGTCTGTGTTCCGGGCCTGTCCAGCTTTGTCTGTTGTCTGTGTGGCCGAGGTCCCATTGGTCTGCGGTCGTGACTGGCTGTCCGCATTTGGCGCAGGTGTGTGTTTCGCCTGTGGCCAGTCGTGCCTCCCATGCCCTGCGGAGGTGGCGGTGTGCCGCATCGTATCCTCTTGCCGTTGAACTGCCGCGCTGCTGGTTGTATGCGTGGGCGTGGGCGTGGCAGAACCTTTGTCCTTGTGGCACGAGCTGCGGGCAATTGCGCCAGGCGCATCGACGAAGGCTCACTGTGGAATCCTCCAGCCTCTGGTGGTGTGTGTGGTGCTTCGTGCCGGAGTCGGACCGGCTTGGGTGGAATGCGTTGTTGTCATCATGGTTGTGCGTAGTGTGGTGCCATGGTTGTGGGGTCCGACCGTTGGGTATTTGCGCTATTCCGCCTGCTCTGCCGTTGAGCTATCGAAGCTGGATATGAAAAATGGTCCAAACCATTTTCTGGCTGGACCATTTTATTTTACAAACATACGACAGTATAGCATTTTAATTGTGACAGTCAAGCATGGCGGTTATTTCTCCGAGGTTGAACACGTACTCTCCTTTGTGTTTTGTCGGCGTGGCGTGGAGTTTGCCTCTGGTGAGCCATTGGCGGATCTGGTCGCTGGTGCAGTGGATGTCCATTTTGGCGAGGTAGCGTGCGACTTCGACTGGTTTTCCGGTGTATTCGAGTTGCCAGAGTTTGTTGTCGCGTTCGGCTTTGATGGCTTGGGCTCCGCCTTGCCATCTGCAGTCTGGGCATGTCCATGTTTCGGCTTGTGGCGTGCTGGTGGCTTGGTGGCCGCATTTTGGGCAGGTGCCGATGATGACCATGGCTTCTTCTGGTGTTAGTGCTTGTTCGTTGCGTCTGGTGATGTGTTCCAGGGCGGCGTAATCGTCTGCTGCGGTGCTCATGTTGAGGATGGTGTGCCGATTGCTGATGATGGCGTACCATGCTTTCCGCCAGCGGTAATCCGCGTATTGCGGCCTGATTTTGCCTGCCTGTTCGGCCAGCCATGCTTCCGATTCTGCGATAAGGTCTTGCGCGCGGGTGTCGATCGGCAGTGGCGCGTTGCCTTTGCTTGGCGTGTGTTCTGGGGTGCCGATGCGCGCCTGTCGGAGCATGATGCTTCGCAGCGCTGGCAGTTGGACGTGTCCGAGTTGGCGGATCATGGTCCAGTAGTCCGTGCGGCATGATGCGCAGAGCAGATTGTCTACCGCCGGCTTCATGGGCTTGTGGCAGTGCTGGCAGTCGGTCAAAGTCGGGTCTCCTTGTCGTATCGTGTGATGATCGCGGCGACTTCCGCTTTCGGCACTTGCGGCACGAGTGGCGCGATCTCGCCGAGCGAATATCCGGCCTGATGCCATTTGATGATCATGTCTTCGAGTATTTTCTTCACTTGTATTCCTCCACTGTGTCGCAGCCAATGGTCGTGCCATGATCGGTCAGGCAGACCCATGTCACGTCGCCGGTCTTGACCGTCGTCATGCCGTAATCGGGATGCGTGCCCGCATACCGGGACGCGTAGATGCATATTCCCGCCAGCAAGAGCATTGAGGCGACGAATACCACCAGTGCGCCAATCATAATTTTCTCAACCTTGTCCAATCCGCCCATCACTTTCCTTCCTTTTCGATTTCGTTGATCTTGTTGTTGATGGCCGTTAGAATGTCTTTGTTCGAACGGTTGTTCGCGAATGCCCGCCAAAGGTCTTTAAGCCCTGCCCAATCGGTGTCCGCGAGAGCGTCGAACAGCGAATGGCAAAAGATAAAATAGCGCTGGTCAAACAAGCCGGTGGCTGCATAGAGCGGTATGCCGTGTATTACCGCGTCGTTCGCATACCAGAGCGCCTTCCTCAGATCCTCGACGCCGTTCTTCGACTGCCATCGGTAGCAGTATTTGACCACGTTGCCCCAGTCGAAACTCAACAGGCGGGTCAGTTCGATGCACTCGAACGGGCCATCCTCGTAATGCTTTGGGTGGTTGACGTTGTCCATGTGCTGCTCCTTGTACGGGTTTTCGGTGGTGTGTGGCGGGAAGTCGCATTCTTGGTCTTTCCATCCTGCGGCGTAGCCTTCTCGCCATGCTTTGGCTAGTTCTTCGTGCGTGGGATGGGTGGTGTTTCTGCTGTTCATTTCGCGTTTTCCTCCTTGTTGAGTTGTTTCGCCATCTGGCAGGCTTGTCGGTCTGGTGTGGCGGTTTCCTTGTCGCGTCCGAGCGCCTGTAGCACGTGTTCGCATTGCCACGTGTGTATGTGGCGTTTCGAGGGTGGTATGCCGCTCATGTTGGCGCGGCGTTGGCACCAGCCTTTCCAGAGTCGTGTCCAGTCGTTAACGGTTCGAGTTTCGCCGTAATGCCGTGAATTGAATGCGTTCCATGCGTCCGATAGGTCGAGTTTCGGATAGTTTCGGATGATGTCGGCGTTGGCGTGCGCCTTCTCCCTCACTAACTCGAAGTCGCTTACCCCGATTTCTTTGGAGAAAGAAGAAGAATATTCTTCTTTCTCTTTCTTATCGGGTACGGGTACGGGAACGGGGCATGAGTTTGCCATCGACTTGCCATCGGTTTGCCATGAGTTTGCCATCGACTTGCCATGGCATTTGCCATCGGTTTTGCCATTTTTGCCATTTTCGTCAACGGTTTTCCGTTTCCAACGACGGTACGCGCCCCTCTTGCCAGCTTCGCTCCGCTTCCGTCGCAGAGCGTCCACTTCCTCCCCGTCCGGCTGATAGTCGCTCCAATCGTGGAACCGGTAGCCATCCCTTTCGTCGTCACGCTCCCACAATCCGACATCGCACAGTTCGCGCACGGAATCATCGGAGCCACGGAACATCGGCACCATGCGGGCGGGAATGAACCCGTCCGTCAATTGCTGCGCCGACCATGAGCCGGAACGGAGCCACAATGCGGTTGCCCCGTCAGACAGCATCGCGGTCTTCGGGTTCGAGAAGAACGAATCATCCACCTTGAACCACATCGACCGTTAATCCTCTCCCCTTGTGATTCCGTTGTATGCCATCCAGATGGCCTCCTGCCGTGGCGTGGTGCATGGAAGGCCGTCGAAGTTGAGGTTCGCCCAACCGCTGCCGACGTGCGGCTGGGCCATCGCGTCCAACGCTTCGGCGATCTCCACCAAGTCCGGTGGCGGCGTGAGAAGAATTCCAACATCTTCCATCACAGGCTCCCGAATCGCTTGTAGAAGTCATCGTCGGTCATGCCATACAGCGGATCCATGCCTGTCGGCCTGCGTGCGTCCAGCTTGTATCCGCAGTGCGGGCAGGTGACGTAATATGTGCCGACGGTCTCGCCGCAGTGGGCGCATTCCACGTATCTGATCGTCTTGCTCATTCGCTTGCCGCCTTCCGTGCGATTTCGAGCATTTCCTTGGCCTGTCTGATATATCCCTCATGGAAGCCGGGAATCTCACCGGCATAATTCCATGCATCATCCTCGTCTTTCGCCGCGTAGCTATCGACGCCATCCCATTTGCAGCTGTTCCAGCAGAGCCGTTTCGCCACGGCCTCCACCTCAACGTCAGCCGGTGGTGCGTTGCGGCCACACAGGTATGCTTCCTGCAAATCGTCCGTGTCGCAGTAAAACTGTTCCTTGACATGCGTTCCATTCCTGTAGCGTGTCGGATACGCCTTCTCAGCTTCATCATCCGCGATGCTCATTTCACGTCCTTGCCTTCCATGAATGGATCGTCGGCTTGCATTCGCTTGGATTGCCTTGCCGTCTTGCGTGTGATCCATTCTTCCAACTGCGCGTCGGTGATGCCGTACATTTCCTTGAGCAGGTACAGGCAGATGGTCACGTCGGCCATTTCCTCGGCGAGATTGTCGGTGGCATCGGGCTTGCCGCGTAGGCGCTTGCTGATGGCTTGGATGAGTTCGGAGCATTCCTCCATGCAGACGATGCTTTGTGTCTCCTTGCCGTATTTCTCGATGCTTTCACGCCACACCGCATGCTGCTTATCGCCGTTCATCGGTTTGCCTCCTTCATGTTCACGTCCTCGCTTGTGAGAATCGCTAGTATGGTGTCCTCGCATTCCAGTTTTGGCAGTGGTTGCGATGTGCTCATCTCCTCGTAGTACTTGTTTAGAGCGTGCAAGGTTGTTTGTGTTGCTGGACTGTCTGAATCGAAAAAGACTGTCGTCGAGCCATCCGGAAAGTCTGGCACGTAGCGCAAGTGCAAGGGGCAGAATAATCTCGGCTTATTATCACTGGTGAAAAGGCACAGCCATTCGTCATCGGCGATAACGGTTTCGATTGCGTGTTCCTTGGTTGGTGACCAGAAGTCGTAAGGCCCGCCACAGTCCTGGTAGTCGCATTCCACCAGATAGGCTGTTTTCGCTCTTATGCTCATTTCGTGCTCTCGATTCGGATTGTGATTCGGTACCAGCCTTTTCGGCTGCTTGGTTCTCCACCTCGGTAATCGGGGCCGATGATGTGTTTTGAGTCATCGTCGGGCCAGAAGCCGGTATCGGTGAGCGCGTCAAGGATGGCTTTGACCATGGGCGCCGCGTTCTCCGGGTCGAAGCGCCCGTGGGTCAATGGGTGGATGATCGCGGTGACGTGCACTGGGAAGTGTTGTGGCCTGTGGTGGCCGTTTTGGAGCCAGAATCTGGCGAATGCCATGGCACGCTGTTTGACTGCGCTTGTGTGCGCGAATTTCACCCGCCAGTGGCCGCGACGGTTTTGCGTCCACCATTCGTCCCGTGGAATGTCCACGACGAATTCCTGCATCATTCCTCCTCTTCCTCGGCTTCTATTTCGCATTCGGGGCATGGGATGGTGCGCGCCGGATACAGCGCGCACCCGTGGATTGGGCATACCGGTTCCACGTCCGGCGGTTCAATCCATTCGCGTATCAGAAGTCAGGCTCTCCTGCTGGCGCGCCCCACGGATCATCGGCCGGCGGCTGCTGCCCCTGCTGCTGATAGCCACCATTACCGCCGAAGCCACCATTGTTATTGCCCTGGTATGCGTTGCCTGAATGAATCTTCTGCACTTGCGCTGTCGCATTCCGCAAGCTCGGACCGATTTCGTCCACCAGAAGCTCCACGACGGTGCGATTCGTCCCATCCTTCGCCTGATAGGAGCGCTGTTGCAACCGGCCTTGCGCGATCACGTGCATGCCCTTGGAAAGGCTGCTGGCGATATTGGAGGCGAGTGAACCGAGGCCATTCCACGCATTGCAGTTCATGAACAGGGTGTCACCGTCCTCCCACTGGTTCGTCTGCCGGTTGAACTGGCGTGTGGACGAAGCGATCGTAAAGTTTGCGACGGTGTTGCCGTTCGCGGTGGTACGCAGCTCGGGGTCACGGGTGAGGTTGCCCACCACGGTGATTACGGTTTCTCCGGCCATCATTCACCATCCTTTGCTTCCGGCTCGGCATAGGTGTCGGTGTCAGGCATGTCCGCTTCCATGACCTCGGCGGTCACGTCGTCCACCGCATCGGAGGTGATTACCGGCTGGAACACGTCGCTGTAGTCCGGCGTGGTCTCGTCAACGCTCGCGGCCTTCTTCGCCTCGATGCTGACCGGCATGTACTTGAAACTGCGGCGGATGATGGTCTTCTTCGCCATCTCCACGAAGTTCTTCGCCCACGGTCCGGTGATCTGTCGGCTGCGGTTGCGTGGCGCGTATTTGTCGCGGTATTCAAGCAGATCGCGTTTCGACATGTAGTCGGCGTAGCGTCCGCCGTTCGGCAGTTGGACACTGAGGTACACGAATTTCAGCTTGTCCTCGCTATGGTCGGCGTCCACGTTCACCTCGTCGGGGCATTCGATGGTCGGCACGCCGTTCTCATCAAGCTTCAGCTTGATGTTGTCATCCTCGTAAACGGCTCTCGGCTGCGCGTAGATTCCACTGTTCTCCAACAGCTTCAGCATTCCCTTGTAGCCGATGACGAACGTGGCCTGCTTCTCGCCTGTGGCATAGTTCTTGTTGCCGTATGGCAGGATGTAGGCTTGTCCGAGTCCGTCCACGTCGGACGGGCGCAAGCCCAGGGCGGCGCATTGCATGAAGCAGGAAAGGACGCTGACCGGCGTGCAGTCCGCCAATGCGGGGGTGCGGTTGATGCTGCTGATGCACATCTGCAGCAATGCCTCGCTGTCGAGGTTGCCGCCGATGACGCGTGCGATCTGCGGCCATGAATGCTCCACAAGCTGCTTGAGCTTGCCCTTCGGATTGAGCGGCTGCAACTGCTGCCCTTGCGCCTGCTGTGCGATCTGTCCCATGATTATTGCTCCTTTTCTTCGGTGGATTTGAATGCGAATTTGCGGTATGTGGTGGCTTTGACGGTGTATTCCTTGCGGGTCGTCGGCTTGTAGGTGGCTTGCAAATTCCCGCACTTGATGCCGGTGTGCGAGCCGATGCGCAGAATGATCTGCTCCTGCAATTCCTTTTGCGTGGCCTTCATGTCATTCAGCATTCCGGTGGCGCTTTCGTATCTTGCGAGCAGGTCGTACAGGTCGTCATCGTCGCTTTCGTCCACGATGTCCGGCGTGGGTTCCGGGAACGCCTTCTGCACGTCCCCGCCTGTGGTGAGCTGCGGTGGCGTGCCAGTGGTGACGAAACGCCAGAAGTCGTCTGCGGCCTTGTCGATCGCAGCCATATCCTCCACGTCGGCCCGGAAAGGTATCTCCACCGGCTCGTCGTCTCCGATTGCGACGTAGACGTAGCCCCACGTCCATCCAGTGACGAGCGCATAGAACTCGACTTGAGCGAGATAGTATGGCGGGATTCGGAGGTTGCCGTCCTCGTCATGCCAGTCCCCCGCTCGACGGCTGCTCGCCGTTTTGATTTCGAGGATTCCAAAATCGCCGTTCTCTTTCTGCAGGATGCCGTCAAGGGAAGCGCGCAGGTATGGCTTCCCGCGCATGATGAACTGCTTGTCCGTACCGTCCGTGACCAGCATTTCCGGATGATTCGAGCGGAAACGCTTACGAAGCTCGTTCTCCAAGGCATTGCCGCGGATGACGGCCCACTTGTCGGAGATGTCCTCCGGTTCCACGCGGCCGGTCTTCTCAAGCCACAGCTCATACGGTGTCTTGAAGGAATTCAGGCCGAGGATCGTGCTCATGTCGGAACCGCCCACGCCTGCCTTACGGCTCTTCAACCACGCGAGATGACGTTCCGTTTTCTTGCCCTGCTTGAACCGTTCCAACGTGTAGCGTTCCGTGTCCTTGAGTGGGATACGCTTCATTTCAGGCTCCCTGCTGATTGCTTGGCTTGTTTATGTCTGCTTTGATGATGTCGGCGTCGAAATAATTGACCAGAAGATTAGCGATGTCCAAAGCGGATGTCCTGAGCTTGGTGATCTCCGCCTCGGGCTCTGGCTTGATGGTGAAAACGCCACTCTCGCTATCGAATTTGAGTTTCATTTCGCATCCTTGCTGTAGTTGGCTTTCAGGTCCATGATTTCGCCGGAGAGCAGCTTGCACGCGTAGGCGTATGCGACTTTGTCTCCCGCGTCGAAACTCGCACTCATGACGCCGAGCATGGCGTCATGCAGTGTGCCGAGCCTGTCCGCGATGACGGCGCGCAGATCTTCCGGCTCGGACTGTGGCTTCTGTTCCTGGATTGTGGCGGTCATGATGGTCTCCTTCTTCTTTCCGGTTGTGTTGGTCTTTCGTGGCGAATGCTTGTCGTAGGTCGGCAATAGTCCTTCCTTGCGGAGTTGGCCGAGAATGTTGCCGGCTGTTTTCTGGCTTATGCCGAGCGCTTCGGCGGTTTCCTTGCCGTCGAATGGCTGGCCTTGGTCGATGCGGTTTTTGCAGTGCGCGAGGATGAGGTCTCGTTTCGACGGTTCCTCCGGTTTCGCCGGAAGTCCATTCGTGAGGAGTCCGGCCTTGCGTAACGCCCGCATCTCGGTGATCTGGAGGGCGGCTTCGCCCGACTCGTCGTAGATTTTCTTCAGTTCGGCGAGTTCCTCGACTGAGTATTCGTGTTTCAATTCGTTCCCTTTCTGAGTTTTTCGATGAGCGCGTGGTTTTCGTGGATGAGCTCGTCAACGTCGATTCCCTGCTGCGTGAGGGTCGGCTTGCCGGTGTCGAAGCGTGCTTTCCCGTCGCTTTTGACGTTTGGGCTGCTTTGGATCCGTGCCGCTGGGACGAACGTGCCGTTTTTCATCTCGCCACCGTCCTTCGGTATTCGTGTGCCAAAGCCCACCTTTCTGCCACGTCACGCGGATAACGCACTTCACGCCTGTCCTGCTTGCCTTCCGGCGGCTCGTCGCCAATCTTCAAATATTTCGGCCCTTTGCCATTGCTCCGCCAATTGGCGAGAGTGCGGGGACTCATGCCGATCATCGCCGCGAACTCCTCCGGCCGAAGCAGGTCAGTCATTCGGCCTCTTTGGGCAGTAGCGGGCGATGAAATAGCGCTGTCCCTTGCCGGTGACCTTTGGTGTGCGGCTGATGGTCACGTGGCCGTCCGAATGCGTCACCGCCGTCTCCTTGATGCGGAACAAGCCCAAGTCCATCGCCTTCTGTGTCGGCACGTTGCGGTTCGAGCCGGACTTGCCGAAGAAACCATCATCGCGAAGAAGCTGAAAAAGCCGATTCTGGCCGATGTTCAAGCCATTCTGGCGCAGCATCTTCGCCAATTCGCCGACCAGGCACGTGCCGTCGGACGCGGCCACCGCGTCGGCGAACAGTGCTTTAGGCTCCAACGCCTTGATGTGTTCGTCTTTTTCCGCGATCTGCCGATTCTTATGCTCGATGGTCTTCTGCGCGACGAGCACGGCCTTGGCGAGAATGTCCTCATCACTATCGGCATCGCCTGCGGGGAATGTAGCCGCCGGTCTTGCGGATCTGCGGCAGCACCTCATGAGTCACCCAACGCTGGAACCGCTTCACGAACGCCTGCGCTTCCGGTTCTTTCACATAGGCGATTTCGCGGTTGAGGATTGAACGGTAAAGACCTGACTCGGTGAGAACCGTCATATTCTGCGTTCCACTGGGGGTACTCGTACTTCGTGTATACCCCTCTCGTCGTCATCGAGATTGCGGGCGAGGTTCGCGGCGTCGCGGTATCCGAGATCTTGGCGTATGTCGGATGCGACGAACATCACCTCGTCGCCATCGGCCAGTGCCCTGACCTTGTTGCCCTCGAACTTGAAAGGCTGGATTTCAGTGCTCATTGGCTTTCCTTTGCTTGTTGATGTTGTGGTGCCCCACCCTGACGAGTGGATGGGGCTGAGTGGCTGGTATCGGTGTCGAACCGATGCCGTCCTTGGATTCCGAGCGCCCCTTTGACTGTTGAAGCATGACCTGAACATGCTGGCTGCCGGTGGCGTGGCCGACGGTGACTGAAAGCCGTCAGGCGGACTTGAAAGGGTTTGCAGGCACCGGAGTGCCTGCGTTTTTGATAGAGAGAGAAGAGATTGGAATCCGTAGGGCGGGCGAACCGTCGCCCAGCCAATGCGCCGACGGTGTATGTGCAGCGATGATGGTCGGCGCGTGGATAATTTTCGATATTCAGTTATGTGTTCCCACCAGCCGACATTTGGTGAACGTGGATGTCCGCGAAAACGTCCCTAATTTGGTTTGTTTTGTTGGACTGTCGGCTGGTGGGAAGTCTTTAGTCGCGTGGGGCGAACCGCACGGTCAGCCATAGGCCGGTCAACAGGTAGATGACGCTCACGAGAACGGTCGCGGCCTGCGAGTCGGCCGTACGCCACGTAAACAGCAGTGTCATGCTGCTCACGAATCCGATGATGGCGGCTGCGAACTTCAGGCGTCGGAGCGTGTAGTTCGGCTTCGTGTTCTCCGTCTGCCCGCTATCGTGCATGTGGTCATGGCTGGTCATTTGTCTGCCTCCATTTCCTTGAGGATTCGATTGCATTCGCGGCGAATGCGTTGCACCTCGGTCTTGGTGAGGATGAAGCAGGTTGGGCCTGTCGATGTGCAGAAGACCATTCGCGCCATCGGCCTGCCGTCCTGGGCGGTGAAGGTCTGCATCTCGAATCCGCCGTCGTCCATCCAGCTCATCTTGTGTTTCCCACCTTGCGGTTGAGTTGGTAGGCGATGCCTTCGATTTCCGCTGGTGTGAAGTCCGCGAGGGTGATGTCTTGGATGCCGTCCACGAGGCTGGCGCTGCCATCCTCATGGAAGCGGATGTAGAAGCCGCTTGACGCGAGCAGCAGGCTTCCGGTCTCGTGGAGCGTCGGCGGTTTTGGCGGGTTGAGTAGTTGACTGGTCATTTCTGCGCTTCCTTGACGATCGTGTCGATGATGACGTCCACGAGGTCGGGCACGTCGATGTCCATCGGTCCGGTGATGTGGCCCAGGAATCGGCTCGCGTCGATTTCATCCCACTGTTCCGCGTATTGCGGGCGAATCATGTCGCCATGCTCGGCGAATTCGTCGAAGACGGCTTCCACGCAGGTCTTGCGCAGGTCTTTGGTGTAGGTCTTGCTGTCCATCGGACGCTCCTTTGGTTGTGGCTTTCAGGCTTTGAATTGTTTGATGCTGTCGATTGGCTGGATGAGGAGCATGACGAGGTTTTCGGGTTCCATGTCGAGCATGGATGCCGCTTTTTCGATTTCGTCTGTCGAGAGTGGCGTGTGGCCTTTGAGCCTGTTGTGTACGGCTCTGATTTCGAGGCCCCATGCTTTTGCTAGGTCTTTCGGTGTCTTGTCGTGTCTGGCGAGTTCCGCTTTGAGGTTTCTGGTGGCTGTTTCCGTCAGACCTGCCATTCATCCTCCTCGATTCCCTGCTTGGTGAGGCATGCGCGCCAGTCGTGCCAGCCGGGGCCGCGCATGTGGCCGCACGGGTAGTGGTCGGGGGTATTGGTCTTCTTGGTGCTCAACATCTCTCTTTTCCTTTCGACAGTTTTTACTCTACGCAAATTCGTAGATTGAAGTCTACGAATTTGCATAGTTCTTTACAATTTGTACACAATGACTACGTAATTGGCTATAATGGAGGCATGGGTATGAAAGCAAACGAAGTGACCACATTCGCAAAACAGGTCATGCGAGAGTGCGTCAGGCTCCAAAAGGCAAGCGGCATGACCGTCAAAGATTTTGCCAAGGCCTGCGGCTTCGGCGAGGACTACTGGTACAAACGTCAGAACTTCACGCGCCCGCTCAACCTGAGTGACCTGGAACGCATCAGCGAAGTGACCGGCGTATCCATCGGAGACATCGTGATGGACTCCAAACGCCATGCCGTCGAAGCAGCCGAGAGGAAAGCGCAGGCAGGCGGTTATGGTCTTGCCGCCTATAACGCCGACGGCAAGCAGGAGGCCATCAATGGAGAGGCTGGGCCGGATTACGACGAGCCTGCCTGACCTGCCCATCGACCGACGCATGACCTACGGCGCCATGCGCCGCGCCATCATCGGACTGCCCGTCACCGTGTCCAGCGCCATCCTGCCGGACGGACTATGGGGCTGCTACGACGCCGAGAATCATGTCATCTTGATTGACCGCAGGCTCACTTACGCGGCGAAACGGTGCACGCTCGTTCACGAGCTGTTGCACTGGCGGCATGGCGACACCGGCTGTTCGAACGATAGTTCGAAATTAGAGCGGCGGGCGCGAACGCAGACCGCCCTCACTCTCGTCAACCCCACCGAACTCGCACTACTCGAACGCATGTACGAGTACGAATGGCAGATCGCCGACGAGCTCAACGTGACCACGCAGGTGTTGGAGGATTACCGGCGAACCATCACGCCGGCGTAGAATCGGCTGCATCCCCCGTTCGACGGAAAGAGAAGGAACCAATGAGAATCAGACAGAACAATGCGATGCTGGTCAAGCTCAAGGCATGGCTCGGCAAGGACGTGAAAGTGAAGTCGGCGGTCTGCTCCGGCATCGCCGCCGTATGTGCAGTGGCGTTGGCTGTCGGAGCGGCCACCTATGCCGCCAGCGTGCATTCCGCCGCGGTCAAGGAAGCCGCCGAGACCATCGAAGCCGACAATGCCGACTATTCGAAGCTGATAGACGAATACAACAAGCTTGTGGACAAATACAACTCACTATCGGATGATTACGATACCGCCTCGGAGACGATAGACAAGGCGGACGGCATGAAGGCCGACATAAAGAAGATGAAGGCCACGCGGGACAATTTGCAGGCGCAAATCGAATCGTTGACCGGTCAGGTCGATAACGCCAAGAGAACCAGCGCTTCCGATGGCGTGTGGCAGGTCGGCAAGGACATCGACGCCGGAACGTATCGCGCGAACGATTCCGTGACGGACCGCTGTTACTGGGAGGTCTCCGTAGGCGACGACATCGTACAGAACGACATGCCAGGCGGTGGCTATCCGCAGGTGACGGTGAGCGATGGACAACAGCTCAAGCTCCAGAATTGCGGCACGTTCACCAAGCAGTGACACTCTTTTCTATTTGCCCCACATTTGTGGGGCTTTTCTTTTGCCCCTATAAAAAGAATGTTACAAATCTATATATCACTTATATAGATGGTACATATAAGTATTGGTTGCGGTATTTATACGTACTGCCAGTTGGTACTTATTTGTCTACTGCCAATGGTACAAATAAGTACAGGTAAAGAAAAGCCCCTCCGGCGCTGTCACACCGAAGGGGATGAAGAAAAGCGCGAGCATTTCTCCACTTGCCAATTTATCAGCAGGTGGGGAGGAAAGACATGGAAGAAATGGGCTACCGCAACTTCAACGCAATCCGTCAGCTCGGTCAAATGGGCAAGTTCTCCAAGATGAGGGCTGACGGCACTCTCTCCACAAGCAACTCGGCACTGCTGCTGCTCACCTACATGGCAAGCGTCACCTACGACTGGGACACGGAGCGCAACTGCCCAACCGCCGACGCAAAAGCCAAGGGCTACCCATGCCGATATTACAAGCGCGGAGCCGAAACATTCGCATACGACTACGGCAAACTAGGCATATCGCCAGAGCAGGCCATGAGCAAAAACGCCCAGGAATACATCGAAAAGCGAAAAGGCGCCGCAAACCAAGAATTCAAACGCTCAATCACCACCTTGAAGGACTGGGGCGTAATCAAGCAGCTGGAACATGCGAAGAACGGAAACCCTGCCGGATACTTGCTGCTGCTTGGCGACGACGAGGAGAATCTGGCGGTGGAACGGTGGGCGCGCCAATGCCTCGGACTACCGATGATCTGGTGAGCCGTGCCCACATTTTGCCCACGTCCTGCCGGTAATTGCAGTGATTTGCAGTGAATTGCAGTGAATTGCAAACCATGCGGGAACCGTTGGAAACACTGGGAAAACGGCAGAATGGCAACGATCGGGAAAAACGAGCGCAAAGGGTTCGAGTCCCTTATCGCCCACTTCCCGGAATCCTTGAGATTCCAACGATTCAAACATTCCGAACATGTGCGGCATCCACCTGTGCCCACATTTTGCCCACATCCTGCGAAGCGACCTGCACGGCGGCGTCGATGGTGCGCGCCACATCATCCAGATCCGAGTCGAACAGATCGGCGTAGACGTCCAAAGTCATGGCCGCGCTCTTATGGCCAAGCATCCGCTGCAAAGCCTTGATATTCGCGCCGGCATGCACCGCGATGGATGCGGCGGTGTGACGCAGGTCATGCGGCGGCAGAGGCTCCACGCCCGCCCTCCTGCACGCGCTGACGAACCATGTGCGGTTCGATTTTGCCCCAGCGGCCGACTGGTTGCGTGGAGGTCGGCCGAGATGGTCGCGGAAAACCCAATCGGACGGCCCCTTGCCGGCCAGTACGGGAAGCAGCGCCTCGCCGACTATGGATGGCATGGGCACGTCGCGCATCTCATGCGACTTCGGCGAGGTCTCCGACCATTCGCTGCCGATTCTCGTAACATTCCGCCTGACGTGGATTCGGCGGCGTCCATAGTCCACGTCCTCCACCCTCAAGCCGCACATCTCGCCCCAACGCAGGCCGCACAGGCCAAGCACCAGCACGAGCGCCTTGCGGTCGGTCGGCTGGATACGCGCCCTGCCGGCTTCATCCGCGACGGCCAGCAGTTGCTCGACGGTCAAATACCGGTGCAGTCTCCTGCCCTCACGCCTGGGCAATGCCAGATCGTCGGTCGGAGCCTTAGCGATGAGCCTGTTTTTGACGGCGAGATCGCAGACTCCCTTGAGCACGCCGACGATCTTGAGCACCGTGCTCGGAGCCAACGTCTCGGCCTTGCCGCTGACAAAGGCCTGCAGTTCACGGTGTGTGATGGAGCCTATCTGCCGTGCCGCGTATTCCGGTTCCACGTGCGTCTTCCAAGTGATTTCGCCGGTGCGGATGGTGTTTGGCTTGAGGATCGGACGTCGTGAGTCCATCCATTCGGCGTAGACGTCGGACACCAGGGCGCGTCCGGCCGACTGGTCCACGAAGCTGCCGTCCCTTTTGGCGGCGTTGACGTGCTGGTCTCCCCACGCCTCGGCGTCCATTTTGCGCCGGAATCCTCTTTTGCCGGTCGGCGCTCCGTTCGGCTTACGGTAGCGCACCTCGTAGCGTTTGCCGCTTTTCGTCGTGTATTGGCGGATCGTGTAGGCCATGCTGGTCTCCTTTTGCTGACATGGCCGATTATATAAGAGAGGCGGAGCCTTGCATTGCCCAGCTCCGCCTTGTCCATCGTGTCAGCAAAGGACGTTCTCCAGTCTAATGTGCGACACGCCAAACTTGATTATTACCACTGTAGTAGTAATATTAATCATGTCAGCAAAAGAAAGGACAAATCAAGATGGCACACTACGACATCACCCACACCTGCGGACACGACGAACGCATCGAACTCTTCGGCAAGACCAGCGAACGCGAACGCCGCATCGAATGGCTCCAAGAGCGCCCCTGCACGGAATGCTGGAAGAAGGAACGCGCAGCCGAGGCCGAAGCCCGCAAGAACAAGGAAGCCGCCATGATCGTCGAAAAGCTCGGCAACGACGCCGCAGACGCCGTCAACGCCCTCTCCAATGCCACCTGCACCTTGGAAGGCAGCGCAAAGCAGGTCGCATGGGCCGAGGACATTCGCGCCAAGTGCATCGCCCGGGCACTCGACCGGTTACGCGACCTTGCGGCACGCCTCCCCGGCGAAGCCACCGCCCAGCAATCCGCAGCCCTCGCCGCCCACTGCAATGCCATCGCCTCTGTGATCGCCAACAAAACGTCGGCGGCATGGTGGATCGATAACCGTGATGACATTGACAAGGCGGTTGTGCGTGAAGCCATCAAGGCGCACGCATGACCCAAGCAAAATGTGATACAATAGCTTTTGTCGCACCGGAATGACGAGTGTCCGGTTGAAACACCTTCGGCTCAATCCGAGGCGCGTGGATTGAAATTATGTGCAACATGCGTGAATCGAAAAATGCATATCAGGCATGTTTTGATGTCGCAAAACGCCTCGGCTTCGGTCGGGGCGTTTTGTTTTATCGGACGAATGGACGGAAACAACATGGAGGTATACGGATGACTTTGCGTGCGATGCGCGAGGGTATCGGACTGTCGCAGCAGGATCTGTGCCGGGCGATTGGTAGCAGCACCGTGGGGCGCGTGTGGGCGTGGGAGGCGTGGTCTGACAGTCCGCGTCCGAAGTCGGCGCGTGACCCACATTTGATGGGGTTTTCCACGGCCAAGGCGCTGGCGGACGAATTGGGCGTGACGTTGGATGATTTCTGGGCCGGACTGGATGGATGATACGACACGCCGACTTGAAATGATACCATTGGTATCATATACTTGTAAACACAAGACGGGAGGCACTAGGCATCCCCACAGACTCAAGGAGCTGAAAGAAATGATTACCCGTGAATTTGACTACACCGCCGATAGGTTCGACGCCGAACAGCCGGTGCAGATGGCGACGCTTCGCTGGAGCACGTTGGACGAGAACGGTCACTACCACAAGCACTCGCTCCGCATGGAACACCACAACGGAGACGGCTTCAAGGCCGCGAAGCGCGAGGCATTGGCGATCATGGGCAAGGACTATCCGAACGCGACGCTCAAAGTGCGCGACTCCTATCGTAACGGCAGTTTCTACGCATCGTTCCTCATCGACGCCAGCGACAACGAGTGAGAAGATACCGTCGCATCACATATTGGAATCAACAAACGGGAAGCATAAAGGCATCCCCAATCTCAAGGAGACTGAAATGAACAACCTCAATGGCAGCGAGAAACAGGTCGCATGGGCGAACGACATTCGCAAGGAATTCATCGAAAAGACCAAGGCCGACATGAAGTCAGCCGACAAAAACGACCTGCTCGACATGAAGGCAATGCTAAAGGTTACTGACAACATCACCGAAGCGGCCGACTGGATCAATGCACGCCGCAACCCCAAAATCATGTTCTTCGACCGAGCCGACTTCTGGGAGGCCAGAAGAGAGATCAAGGCCGCGGAGAAGCCGGCGAAAAAGGAGGATTCCGGCAGGAAACCAAGCATCCGTGACATACTCAAGGCAAAAATCGCCGAAAAGGACAGTGACGGCGCTTCCGTCTGAGGAGGTAAATGAAAAAGGCCGGTGAAAAAACACCGGCCATAATCCCCACCAGTGTGGGGAACACTACGAATCCCAAATCCTTTATGGGATCATCCCCACTAGCGTGGGGAGCATGTCTTAAAAAGACATTTCAAGCATAACACATTTATAGGAGAATGATATGACCTTATCCAAGGCCCAGTTCCGCGAGACCAGGGAACGCTGCGGCATCAGCCAGCAGATGCTCGCAAGCAAGGCCGGCGTCAAGGTTTTGAGCGTCAAGCGGTGGGAGAAGCCGGGCGAGGCCGAAGCGCCAGCAGACGTGCAGGCATGGCTTGGACACATGCTCGACTTGCACATCCAGGCGGTTGAAAGCGCATTGGATGCGGTGGACGAAATGACGGAAATGCAAGGGCACGCGCCCAGCCATGTGGACTTGCTGTATTACCGTTCGCAGGAACACTACGACCGTTATGGCCGTGACGAGGGCGATTATGCCATCGTCAATGCCCGCAGCAGGGAGATCGCCGCGATCCTTGAGGCGCAGGGCATCGAAGCCAGATTCAAGTATCCGGAGGATGATGAAGCCGGTTTCCAACGTTTGGCGAACACTCGCTGAAACGCAGAAAAGCCCCTCCCCCAGCATCATGCTGAGAGAGGGGCGCATGTTAAAAACGGGTGTAAAAAATTCCACGGACACTATAATTCCGCAAATTTTTCCACACCTGATGTTGAGTTTCCGGCGCGAGGTTGAGTCTCGCGCCCGAAAAATTAATCATGGTCAGGCGTTGCGCAGCGGATTGTAGGCGACGCCAAGACCGCTGGCGATGAAGCCGGCCACGGTCGAGATGTAGCCGCCGACAGCCGCATCACCGAAGGTCATGAAGCCAAGGCCAACGCACGAAGCGATCAGGCCCAACACGTAGGCGACGGTGCGCACCTGCTTCGAGAATACTGGCGTGTACGCGCTGTCGGGCTGCACGGTGTCGGTGCCGTCCTCGCGCTCGTCGGTGAGATTGGCGATGGTAGTCTCCAAAGTGTTCTCTTTTGCATGCTCAGCCATTAATACCACCTTCCTTTCAGGCCTTGACGAGATACCAGGTTGACTTGTCCGCGGGAGCCAGCGCGACGTACCGGATAGCGCCGGAATACGCCGTGTAGCGGCCCCAGATGTAGCCGTCCGCGACGGTGCCCCAACGGTCCAGATTGACGGTCTGGCCGTTGGAATAGGTGGCGACCACGTTGCCGGAGAGGCTCGGCTGGTCGCGGACGTTGAGCTTGTCCACGGCCACGCGGTACGTGCCCTGCAGCACGTTCGCGCTGGACTCCGCCGCGACGGACTGCGCCGGCTGGGCGGTGGACGGGGCGGACGCGGTGCCGGTCATCTTGTCGTACCATGCCTGCGCGCGAGCCATGTAGGCCGCGTTCTGACTTCCGGCGAGGCTGGCCGGGCAGCTGGTGGACGTGAAGTCGGAGTGCGGGAACACGTTCACGCGCCACTGCGGTCGGCCGAGGCCGTAACGCTTGCACAATGCGGCCACGAGGTGCGCGCCGTTGTCCAACGTCGCCTCGCTCAGCATCCACGGACTGGACGAGATGTCGGCGTGCTCCACGCCGATGCTGGTCAGGTTCGACGCCCAATCTCCCGTATGCCACGCGGTGTCGGTATCCCACACGTGCTGCGAGACGCGGCCGTCCACGGCCACCTGGTAGTGGGCGCTGGCCTCGCGGGTCTGCCACACGTCGTAGATCTGGCGTGCGGTGAGATTGCCGGCATTATGGTGCACGACGATCTTGTCGACCTTGCATCCCTGACGGCCCTTGGTCATGTGCGTGGAGAGGATGAGGTTCTCGTCCGCCTCCAGATTCTCCCATGATTTCATTTTTCCTCCTTCGGAGTCTTTTGTTTTGGTTAGCCTGCGGGCAGGATCCACAGCATGACGGCCATCTCCAGCAGGCGCAGGAGCGGCAGCATGAGCAGAACGCAGCAGACAAGTGTGAACGAGGCCAGAAGCAGCGTCACGACGCATTCGAGCCAGATCGGCACGTCGTGGCCGCTCCACAGCAGCCACGCCACTGCGAGCAGCAGCGCGACGAACATGGCGGCAGCGGACGTTAAAGCGAGCATGCTGGCCGTCATCGCCGGTCCTCCAAGTATTTTTCGGCGGCGTTGACGATCCAGCATTGCGCGTCCAATTTCTCAAGCTTCGTCAATTCGTATCGGACGGCCTCTGAATGGTCGTGCGACTGGTCACCGTAGATCAGGCTGATGATCGTGTTCTTGATCGTGTCACGGCATAGCTCGTCCATACGGTCGTCGAATTTCTCGGTACGCTCGCCGAGTTGCCGTGTCTTGGCGAAATGCTGCGAGAGCGGCGAATCGTACGGCAGGCGTTCGGGCCGCACGTGCGAATACAGGCCGGTTGCCAGCGCGTCCAATGCGCCCGGCCATATTCTGAGCAGCAGCGTGATGAGGGCGCACGCGCCACCCACACCGCCGAAACCAGCTAGAAAATTCTGCAGCACATTACATCTCCTTACAGGAAAGCCCCGCACACGGCGGGGCTGTGGTATTGGTTAATACGGGTGGTCAGAGGCGGCGAACACGAGTGGCAAGCCGGCATCTTTCAGCAGGGTCACGAGTGAACGGTCATCGAAACCACACAGGCGGGTCAGCACCGTCACGCCCTCATATATCGGCACAGTCAAGTTATAGATGCCTATGAGATACGAGCCGTCCTTTTTCTGCCACACGACGTTCGCCAGTCCATCAGGACTTGGTTCTGGCGGATACAACCAGCAAGCATTTTCGCCGGTGACGGTTATCTCACAGCCCTCGTCGGTGATCTTCGATGAGGCGGACGAACCATCCGGAGCCCACGGACTGACCGGAGCACGGTCCTTCAACGCCGGCGGATTGTATAGATTCCTGATTCTCACGCGGCCACCCCCCAACTGGGGTTTAGTAGGGTGCGGTGTCGGCTGCGAAGACGAGCGCTCCCGCCTCCCGCAGTATCGGCCATTCGTCCAGATCGACGGCGCACATGCCCGTCAACGTGGCCTTGACGTCGACATCCGCTTTGATGCCAACAACATCCCTTACTTCTTTGGTGGTGTCCATGACGCAAACCCCACTCTCCATGAGCAGCGTATCCACCCGCTCCGGCTGTATGGAGTCCCATGAGCTGGGCGGGCTGAGCCGCATCATCATACATCCGGCCTGCCGATGCGGGATGAAGGCTGCGCCCTTGGGAAGGGTGTATTCCCAATAATCGCCGTTCTTCGCTATGGTGACAGCTCCCGGTATCACACTCCAAGTGCCGACCTTGTTTGCGCAGTGCGGGTCCAGCCATTGATTCACGATTCTCACGGCCGACCACCAGCCTTGAGGTCAGTATGCTGCCGTGTCCTTGGTGAAGAAAGCCGGGACGACCCCCCCCCCGAACGTGAGAGCGTACGTGTCGGCGCGCTCCACGTTGACATTGCTGATTGTCACACCGGTCTGGTTTGGCCGAATGCGAACACGGTCTGGCTTTTTGAGTGTGAAAGTCGTCTGGACGTGACCAATCTTGTTGGAAGAGAAAAGGGGGTTCCAGTCAGAATCGAACAACATTACATTCACGCCGGTTTGAGTCCCACTGTTTTGAATGTCAGCCGCGAAAACATAAGTGCCAGCCTCAAGATTGTCGATTGCGACATCATAATCGCCGTGACTGATGTCGCCTGTCCCATCATTGACCAATGGTGTCAATGGTGACGGATACCGGTTAATCCTCTGCATGACTTCTCCAATTCCTTTCCCGTCAAAAGCTTCCAACCATCCCATTCCTTGCGCCACACCTCGCGGATGCGGTCGATGAGGAAGCACATGACATTCGCATCCGACCCGAATGCACCCGTATAGTATTTCAACCCGTTATGCAGTTTTTCCGTGCGGCACCACAGGCTGCCGACCGGAACCGTCGAAGGCTGGTCAGGCTGCACGAGAATCTGCTTGGCACCCAAAGCCTTGCCGCCTTCGCCAATCGACACGTGACAAGCGTTGAACGCGTCCTTTTTGAGGACGGTGAGGAAATTCGAAGCGTCGCTCACGAAGCTCACCGTGCCGGCATTGATGCTCGCCACGGTGGTGTCCGCCGTGGAAAGTGTCAGGGATGCGTCTTCGATGTGTCCGTCGGCGAAAACCTTCTGAGCGGACACCTTGACCTCAGGATGATCGGTATAGAGCGCCTGTGCGGTGAAGTCCACAGGTTTGAGCCACACGTCCACGAGTGTTTCGGCTGCTGGCGGCCATACCTGCACGCCGTTGTAAAGCGCGTTCATCGGCCACAGGCGCGCCACCATTATTGGTCATATACGGGAGGCCGACTTTCACGCCGTTGAGCAGTACAACCATTTGTCAGGCCTCCTGAGAGGAGGCGGAATCGGTGGAATCGGTCGGCATGGCATCCGTCCTATCCTCGCCAGACACGTCGGACGCCTTATCCTTCACGCTCTTCACCACCTCGTCAATCGCCGTCAGAGCCTCATTCGCATGGGATTCCACGACCGTCTTCGACTCGCTGATGCTGTCGGCCACCGCCGTCACCTGCGCGCTGGCGGCCTGTGAAGCGTCGGATGCGGCCTGAGCGGCATTCGCGGCCTGAGCGGCCACGGCACTCTGAGCCTCCACCACGGCACGCGCGTCGGTCAAATCCTCCAGAATCTGAGAGGCGACAGTCTTAGCCTGACCCTCCGGATAAAACACCATCTGACCCGGATTCGCCGCCGACATAGCCTGGGCATTCTGCAAGCTGGACGCCAGCAGGTAGGTCAAAGCCGCACCAGTGTTAAGCGCCGGAGCCAAAGTATCCGAGTCCACATCGACCAGGTCCGCGAATTCCACGGCCGTCGTACTGTCAGGCACGTTCACGTAGCGTCGGAACGTCCACAGGTCCGTGTCCAGTCCGACGGTGACCTCGTAGCAGAAGGTGTTGTCGGTCGGTGGAACCGTCACGGTCGCCTTGCCTTTCGCGTCGAGTGCGACTTCGAAGCCTTCCCGCACGACGATGCGTGAGTCGTTGCGGAAGCGTTCGGTGGGAATCACGCTCACGGTGGCGTTGGACAGGTCGACGATGCCGCCTGCACTGGGTTTGCCGAAGTCGAAATTGATCTTGGTCATCCGTGTCCTCCTTTAGAACAGTGGTTTGAAAAACGGGTGGAAAACCCACAGGTCGGAACGTTTCGCCGGAACAATGCCGACTGTGGGTTTTCACAAGGTGAAAGGTGAGAAGAATGCTGTTGGGAACGTTCGTGGATGATGTCTGGTGGCCGTCCTGCGCGAGGCTCCGTGAATGCACAAGAGTGGGCTACGAAT
>CYGL01000307.1_pt1 | contig 22018 bp, 42 predicted proteins | sample 485531 | NCBI WGS metagenome assembly CYGL01 (sample SAMEA3497897, study PRJEB9818) | human gut metagenome | reverse complement strand
TATATATTATGGGCAGAAAGTGTAGATGGTGTAGGCAAAGCAAGATGTATCCCTATTTGGAATGGTATTAATACAGTTAAAGTTGTATTAATTGGTAATGACTTTAAACCGGCTAGTGATGATCTTGTACAACGTGTACAAACGTATATTGATCCAAATAAGAATGGTGATGGTTCCGGTGTTGCAACAATCGGTGCAGTAACAACAGTGGTTAGGGCAACACAACAAACTTGTAATATTGATATCTATGGTTTAAAAGTTAGTGGCAATTTGGAAGCAACAAAAGAAGCTATCAAAACGAATCTTGATAGATATATTAAGTCAACTGCATTTAATAAAGATTATGTGTCATTGGCTAAAATCGGGCTTGTGATTGCTGAAACTCCGAACGTAGACGATTACAAAGAAATTAGACTTAATGGTGCTCATGAGTCTTTAACCCTTGAACAAGATCAATGCGGTGTATTAGGTGAGGTAACATATCATGACTAAGGAGGAAATGTTAAAAACTTTACCGAAGCTATATCGTAAAGACAAATGGGTTAATCAGCTATATAACACTCTATCATTACAGAGTGTTGACAATCTAGCCAAAATAGATTATAATAATATTTTCATGAATACCCTAGATGATTATGGTTGTACAATATATGAAAAAGAATTGTTGTTAGATCCAAAAGATACACTAGAAGAAAGGCGTTCCGCCATCATCACACAATGGCGTGCGAATTATCGTTGTACCCTACATCTATTACAAGATATTGTCAATCAATGGTTTGGTGATAAATGCGAAGTAAGTTATGATGGTAACGCAACTGTAACACATACAACAAAAGTAGGTACACGTTATGATCCTAACAACTATTATTACAAGTCATTCTTAAAGCATTATATGGATGTATTTCCGGCTCATTTTAATCTAGTATGGAACCATACTCATAATAGATGGATAGATTATTGTAAACCTCATAACTGGGGATATGCGAAAACTAACTATCTTAATTGGGGTGTTCCGCAAGATCATACATGGGGAAATGAAAAAGCTATAGTGCGTGGTAAGTATTGGCAGTACAACCTTACTAGAACATGGGATGATGTATACGATAATGCTATTTATTGGGAGGAATAATGGAATATACAAAGAATTTAAAATTACATAAGCCATCATATGATGACGATGTAGACATTCAAGTCCTAAATAACAATATGGATATTTTGGATGATAACTTAAAACGTAATAATGATAACTTTAAGCAATACCTACCATTAAGTGGTGGAACAATGCAAGGTAATATTAAATTACCTTATAATACATGGAACGGTTTACGATCTACTAGAAGTGTAAGTGAAACTAGATTAGAGGATTTGATATGCTTTGTTGAGACAACTAATAACACTATTAAATTACCGTCACTTCTTTTGAGAAGCGATAGACTAGCTTATTACACACCTAGCGATAAAATGTTCGCAGTAGATGATACTGGTGTTTGGTTTGACAATGACGCTTTAATTAGAGATTTATATAGTATCAATGATGAATTCAGCGGATATTCAAAGTTATCAACTGGACTATTATTACAATGGGGCTTTGTCAATCCTAAGGGAGCTACATATAATATCCAACACGCAACATTTAAATTGCCTATGGCTTCGCCCTCTTACGCAGTTTTTACATCTAGGAGTTTTTATACAGGTAGTTTACCGTCGAACAAAGAAAATAGATGGGGTTCATCTACTTTTAATTTTACCACAACTGGATTTGATATTTGTTGTGCGGAACCATCCGCTTATGGTACCGCTGAATTTTGGTTAGCAATTGGGAGACATAAATAATATGCTAGGAAATAAAATGTACAAAAATAATTTTAATGAAGTTGAATATGGAAAAATGGCGGATTGGTGTAACGCCAATAATTGTGCGATTGAGGATAAAGGAGAATTTTACGAAGTAGTTGAATATGATACTACCGCTAACGATCTTGAATTCAAAAAGCATAATTTACAGAATGAGATTAACGCTATCAATGTTAAAATTTCTGAACTTCGTGGTGTGAGTGAATGTGCTATTTCCGTTGATGGCAATAACGAATACGATGTATTTAAAGATGGCGAACTTGTTACAATGAATGAAACAGAATTCTTAGATTACTTCGATGAGTTGACTAATACAAGATCTGATTTGTTACAACAATATAAGGAGTTGAGATAATGGCTACTAAAACAACGAATTATAATCTAACAAAGCCGGACTTAAATGATTGGGCTGATATTCGTGTACTCAATGCTAATATGGATATCATTGATAGTGTGATGAAAACTATTTCAGATTTAGCCGGAACTGGGAGCGGTGGTGCGGATATTGATTTATCTGCATACGCTTTAAAATCTCAACTAGATGGATATTTACCACTTACCGGTGGTAATGTTACTGGTACGTTGAAATATAACGGTTTGGAAGTGGCAACAGTTAATACCGCTAAACAAGGTACTAAAAAAGGTGAGGAAGCTAACCATTGGAAAACATATCTACCGGATGGACGAGTCATGTTCAAGGTAACAGTAGGTACACAAAGCCATGTAACTTTGCCTGTATTCATGGCTAACACTCAATATAGTATCATTCTTTGTGATGAAAAATTATGGGACAATATTAAAGAAAAAGAAAATGGACAAATTGTTAATCGAGGTGTACTTAATAAAAGTACAACTGGCTTTGATGTATATTCTCAGAAGTTAGTAGGTACAACAGTATATTATAATAACTACTGGTCTATGAGTACTGATAACTATATTGGCTATTGTGATTGTATTATTATTGGTTGGGAGGGCTAATATATGAAATGTTTTGATATTTCTGATTGGCAAGATTATTTCACAAGCGTAGAAGATTTCAAGCAAGCTAAGGAACAAGGCTATGAGGTTGTAATTGTTAAGTTAGGCGAATCTTACAATGAGACAGAATGTTGTAGAAAGCAGATCTTAAATGCTATCGAAGCCGGTTTAAAAGTAGGTGTTTATTATTTTAGTCATGCGTACGATTTAGAAACATGTGGCTACGAAGCCAACTGGGTTATTAATAAATTGGCTGAGATTGGGCTTACACCTTGGCACTTACAAGCCGGCGTTTGGTATGACTACGAGGATCATACACGCTTACGTAGTTATATTAACAATGGCAATCTGAGTTATCAAGATATTACAAATATTATGTGCGAATTTGTCAACCGATTGAATAAAGCCGGTTGGGACTTTGTAGGTATTTATAGTGGTTATTCTCTATTATGGGATGAAACATACATGTATAGTCAAGTCCCTTGGGTTAGACTATGGGTTGCACAATATAATAATGTTTGTGATTATCCTACGGAAAGTCTATCTATGTGGCAATACACAGATCAAGGTGATGTGTGTGGACACCTTATGGATGTAAGTGAGGTGTACTGGATGCCTTTCATGGATGAACCAAAAGAGGAAAAACCAAAGAAATGCCCTTATTGTGGTAAGTAATAGATATAGGAGGAGTTATATAACTCCTCCTATTACTTTATGTAATGTTAAGTATGCATTTTTGATATTAGACAAAATAGTAGACATACTATATAATAATAACTGTAAGGAGGACATACCTCCTAGATATTGATTACATAAAGGAGATAAGAAAATGATGTATGATACAATGGTTATCAATGGGTTAAGGAGGTGAGATAATATGTTTTGGAATTGCTTTATTGCTTTTAATTTCTTGGTAGGTGTTATAACAACACTATCTTTGATTACATGTGGCTTGGTTTACATCGGAGGTTAACAGCATGGCTTTACTAGTTATTATCTTGATTATGGTTATTGGTTATTTTTTGTTGTAAACAAGGAGTATAAGATTATGGAACAATTCATTCAAGCAGTACCATGTTTTGGTGTAGTATTGGCAATTTGGTTTGTAGGGTTTATGATTCTAGATCCTAAAACATTCATTAGATTCTTTAAATAGGAGGTATATATCATGGATAAACAAGCGGTAATTATTGCAGTAGTATGTTATGCGATTATGTTAGTTATTATTGGTGCGTTGTCTTATGTGCATTAGCAACTTGATATTATTTCTTGCGGTTATTATACTTTCTGCATATATGCTCATTGAATCATGCAGAAAATAGGGAGGTGATATTATCGAACTATATCAACATCAAAAGCAAGTGTTACAACAAGTAAAGAATTTCAATCGTTGTGCTTTGTATCTTGATATGGGTCTTTGACTTGGGAAGACTTTCACAGGATCGGTAAAGGCTATATCATTCAAAAAGCCTATCTTGATTATCTGCCCAAAGTCGCTCATATCTCAATGGATAGAACATTTTAATAATGTACATAGTGAATGGGGTACATATGACTTAACCAAAAAGAAACGCCTTGACGAATTTATGGGTGCTGAACACCTTAACAAAGTAGGTATAATCAACTATGAAAGTGCATGGCGTAAGAGTGAATTATTAAAGCTCAAAGGATTTACACTTATCTTGGATGAATCACAAGCTATCAGTAACCCTACATCCAAACAAACAAAGGGTATTGTTAAGCTCAAATTTGACAATCTTGTGTTATTGAGTGGTACACCATGTAGCAATGCAAGATATGATAAGTTGTACACACAGCTAAAATTATTAGGTCTAAATATGAATAAGCGTTCATATGAAGATAGATATTGTAACTTCTTTGATATGGAGAAAGCCGGCATAAGATTCCGTGTACTATCTAAAACTAACCCTTATAAGAATGTGGATGAGCTTAAAAGTACGATGTACTCTTTGGGATGTGTGTTTATGAAGACAGATGAGGTTATCGAACTACCACAACAAAGATTTATTGATGTACCTATCAAACCATCTAAATATTATAAAACATTCGTCAAAGATGGATATGTTGATTGTGGTGAGTACGAATATATATCTAGTAGTCCTACTACTGATATACTATACCAAAGACAATTATGTAATAGTACTGAAAAGTTAGATATGGTTAAAACACTACTAGAAAGTACAGATGATAGGGTGATTATCTTCTATAACTTTAATTGTGAGCTAGAATTGTTACAACAAATTGTATCAAAACTAAAACGTCCCTTATCATTTGTCAACGGAAGTGAAAAAAATCTAAATTGTTACAACAATAATTCTGATAGTGTAACGCTTGTACAGTATCAAAGCGGTTCAAGTGGTGTAAATCTACAAAAGGCTAATAAGATGATATACTATAGTCCACCTATTAAGTCAGATTTCTTTGAACAATCTAAGAAGCGTATTCACAGAATAGGACAGGATCATAAATGCACATATTGGAAACTTGTTACAACGAATAGTATTGAACAGAAAATATATAACACATTAGATCTTAAACGTGATTACACAGAGGAGTTATTTAAACATGAAGTATAATTTTGAGATTAAGGAAGTATCAAAAGATACGGCGTTGGATATGATTCAAAAGTATCACTACTCCAACACGTTACCACGATTAAATAAATATTTCTTAGGCGTATACCTTGACGGCGAATTAGTTGGCGTAGTAACATTAGGCTATGGTACACGTCCACTGCATACTATTCAAGCGTTATTCAAAGACGCTAAAACCGAAGACTATCTAGAAATTGGTAGAATGTGTATGACGGATGATATGCCTAAAAATAGTGAAAGTCAGATGTTACGATCGGTTGTTAAATGGATAAAAGCCAATACAGATATCAAGGTATTATTCACATGGGCTGATGGTATGCTTGGCAAGTGTGGTTATGTATATCAAGCAAGCAATTTTATGTATGTAGGTAAGTCAGAAAGTGATATCTATTTATTTGAGGGCTATAAGATTCATCCAAAGGAGAAAGACTTGGAATGGAAGACATACAACCTAGATACACGTAAATGGGTACCATGTGGTAAACCTCCTTATAAAACAGATTTCAGTAAAGACTTTAACAAGGATGAATTAATTAAAATGATTAAACGAGCCGGAGGTGATGAAGTATGATCAGAATTGACAATCTACAAATTTATGGCATTGAAAGTGCGGTAAGGGGTATGCGTAACCCTATGAACTCATGGGACTTGAACGATACAACAGATATTTTTATTGGTGATAATGATTTAAAACTATTAAAGCAATTAGTAAAAGCCGGAGCAGATCATAGAAAGGCACTACGCCAAATGTTCATTTCTTGTGATATTACAGCTCCGTTATATTGGTGGAAAGAATTCGATACTTATAAGGTAGGTGTTACCGCCAATAGTCAATCAACTATGCATAAATTATGTAGCCGTCCATTAACTGTACATGATTTTAGCTTTGAAGATATGCACGATCAAGAGTGGATAGTTGGCGTAGTGCTTGATAATCTCAATTCACGTATTAGAGACTACAAAGCAGATATGAAACAAAATACAGCGTTATGGCGTACAATCATCCAGTTATTGCCTTGTGCGTACAATCAGACTAGAACTGTTACCATGAATTATGAGGTGGTTACTAATTTTTATATGCAACGAAAAAACCATAAATTGAGCGAATGGAGAGAACTGTGTGAGTATATGTATATTAACTTACCTTATTTTAATGTTATTATTGATACGTTAGATGGTAAAAATGGGGAAAGTTAAAGACATAACCGGTCAAAGGTTTGGAAGATTAACACCTATAAAATATATCTACAATAAAGAGTGGTGTGAGATTTACGGAGTTAAGTATACAACTGTATACGCTAAGTTGAATAAATTCAATCAACCATTAGAAAAAATTCTAGTTGACGAGCTAGAAAAGTAATGTTATAATGTACGTACAATATATGGAGGTGATATTATTACCAAAAGGATAGATATAAAAGGTCAGAAATTTGGTAGACTTGAACTAATTGAGTACTTACCAAATGGGAAAGGTTTATTTGTTTGTGATTGCGGTAAATTAACTGTAAAAATTATTAGAAATGTACGCACTGGACAAACAAAGTCATGTGGTTGTTATAACAGGGAATTAACAATAATTAGGAATAAAGCCGGTAAAATTGCAGAAAACAAACGTATTTTAAAATGTTATCATCATATAAAAGATAGATGTTATAACCCAAATGATAAGGCGTATAAGAATTATGGTGAACGTGGTATTATCATGTGTGATGAGTGGTTAAACGATTTTAAATCGTTTGAATCATGGAGTGTTGAAAATGGTTATCAAGATAATCTCACTATAGATCGTATAGATGTAAACGGAAATTATGAGCCATCCAATTGTAGATGGGTTGATATAAAAACACAAGTCAACAACAAACAGAATACAAACTATCTAACATTATTTAATGTTGAGTTACCTATACAATATTGGGCTGAATTATGTGGTGTATCTGCTTATACACTTAACAATAGAAAAAAGCTAGGGTGGTCTGATGATGAAATTTTAAACGGAAAAGAATTCTATGTTGAATACGATCATAACCATATTACATTACACGAATTATCAAATTTAACCGGTATTTCATATAATGTATTATACAAAAGATATAAACGAGGTACACTCTTAAATAATAAACATTTAAGAGAATATAAATCTAATAAAAATAAAATAACCGGAAGTGAAAAAACATGGGAAAATAAATTACGTAAATTCCTAACAGATAATGGGGTTTATCCACTTGGTATAGTCAAACAAAAAATAACTAAACCGCAAATAGGATTCCATTATAAAGTGTTCAACGGCGGTTATATGTGTACCAAAGGTATTGCAGACTTATTAGTTTGTATCAATGGTATACTTATATTTATAGAATGTAAAAAAGACGGCGGTAAGCCGTCAATACATCAAAAAAGAATAATAAATCAGATTCATAAAAGTGGCGGTTACACTTTTATATATGATCCCGAAAACTACAATTTAACTTGTGAATTTTTAAAAAGATTAATGATACTTGACACAAATGGGGCTAATGGCGTATACTCTTTATTGTTGGAGGATAACAAAAAATACGAATAGAGGAGGTTATAAATGACAAACATAGAAAGGTTTGAAAGTCTACTAAGGGAAACTAAAAAAGATAATATAGAAGCGTTGATTCAATATTATCGTGATAGTGATTTTTATACCACATGGGCTAGTAGTACTTTTCATTGCAATTATAATGGAGGTTTGTTACAACATAGTTTAAATGTATGTGATTATGCGTTGAAGTTATGGGAAAATTTCAAATCTACGGTACCACGTGAAAGTGTTATCTTTTGTGCCCTAAATCATGATCTTGGTAAAAGTGGATTAAAGGGTGATGAGTATTATATTCCTAATACCTTAAAAAGTGGGAAAGTTAGCGGTAGTAAACCAATTAAGATTAACCCTAAGCTACGTATTAAAAACCACGCTTGGCGGAGTGTGTTACAATTATCTAAATATGTAGAGTTGACGGAAGACGAAAAAGTGTGTATAATTAATCATGACGGATTCTATCAAGCAGAAAATCGTCAAGCTATGCTTGATATATTTGAATTGCTTTTTATAATTCATTCAAGCGATTTATATGTAGCAAGATTCGTGGAACCTGTAAAGTCCTATAAAGGAGGTGAAAAGATTGATTTATGAGAAACTAAATAATATTCAACTGGAGTTAAAAGCTCCGAAGAATAAGCGTAACACGTTCGGTGGTTATCAATATCGTGATTTAAGTGGTATTTTGGAAGCAGTTAAACCACTATTAAAGAAATATAAATGCGTGATTACAATCTCAGACAATGTTGTAACAAAAGAGGAACGTACTTATATTGAATCTACTGTTACCCTTATTGATAGTGAAGACGGAACCATGTGTGCTTGTAAAGGTTATGCACGTGAGCAAGATTCCAAAAAGGGAATGGATGACGCTCAATTAACAGGTGCTTGCTCCTCTTATGCACGTAAATACGCTTGCAATGGGTTATTCGCTATTGATGATAGCAGAGACTTAGATAGTATGGATAATACCAAAGAGGAAGAAAAACCAAAAACACGTAGAAGCCGTAGAACGAGTAGGATCACTAAGGAAGATCTTGAAAGCGTTCCATTTTAATTAGGAGGTAACGATTATGAGTTTTAAGGATTTCAATATGGATATGACAAATTATAACGCTCAAATTAAGGAGCTAGAAGCTAATAAGCCAAAAGAGGAAACTAAGAAAGAATACAAAGATCCTGTTGATGGTGAGTATGAATGTGCTTTAATGGGTTTGGAGCTATGCACTAATAAAGCCGGAGACAAACTTATGTTGAAAGGCTCCTTTAAGATTCTAGATGGTGAATTTAAGAATCAGCGTTTATGGATCAATAAGGTATTAACTGGTTGTAACAATTCTGCATGGTGTGTAAAATACTGCTATTGATTTCTTGAATACACTAGGTAGTGAACAAGAAGTTGAATTTACTGGTGATTTTGACGATTTAGGCACTCAGATTGAGATTGTATTAGCCGATGTAAAAAAACTGTACTTTCTTTAGTAAATAAGGTTACTAATAATAAACGGCTTTACAAATCTATACGTTAATGATGTGTTTTGATAACTAAATGATATAGGAGGGGCTATATAGTCCCTCCTATTTACTTTATGTAATGCTTGCTATGCATTTTAAGTATTAGACAAATACTATAAAGTAGTGTATTATAATAGATGTAAGGAAGTTATTACATAAAGGAGATATTAAAATGTACAACATTATTTACAACAATGAAATTATCGATACTGCTAACAATACATACGAAGCGGTTAAATTGGTAAAAGAATATCGAATTGCTTTCAAGTCTTATAATGTATGGTATAAACGAGGTGAATAATATGAATAAATTTGTAGACTATTTGATGATGGGTTTGTTAGCCACAGTATTGATTATTGTGGCTTACTGGTGGATAGTGTTATTAATCGTATTTTTAGGATGTGTATTATAGGGAGGTGAACACATGGAACAATTAACAAAAGCTCAGACATATGTAAGTGATTTCTTATATAATGTCTATCTTGAAAGTGATAGTAAAGAATTAGATGAATGGCTTGTATATCTAGCACGTGAAAATGGAGACGAACAACTTGCTAAAATGATTGGAGGTAATAAATAATGGTTATTAAAAAGTATTACGGCGATGATGATTGTGTTGTGATGGAATTAACTAATTTAGCTATGTTAGAAAATAATACAATGTTAATCGGTACAGTTTTAGAATCTGATAATGATGGTATATTTGAACTTGGCGATGAGATTGCGGTACTTATGAACGATGGAGTTGAGGTATTAGAACCATGATTTTCTTTGATACCGAAATTTTTGCATATGATTGGTTATTAGTTACATTCGATGGTAAAGAATTCACGTATATTGAAAATGATACTAAATTGTTACAACAATACTATCAAGATCATAAACATGACTTATGGGTAGGTTATAACTGTAAAGGCTATGATCAGTACATCATAAAAGCCTTGTTACTTGGTATTAACCCCAAACTGGTAAATGATTGGATAATCAAAGAGGGTAAAGCTGGTTGGCAATTCACCAATAAATTCAAGGATATCGAACTCAATATCTATGATTGTATGGTGTTTGGTAAAAGCCTTAAACAGTTAGAATCGTATTTAGGTGTTAATATCCATGAAACAGATGTAAACTTTGACATCAAGCGTCCATTAACAGATGAAGAAAAGCGTTTGAATCGTGAATATTGCCGTGATGATGTATATAACACTGCATTGGTATTCCAACATACACAAGATGATTTCAAAGCTCATATGGGCTTATGTCAATTAGCTGGTGAGCCTATATCCAGTATGGCAAAAACTAAGGCTCAATTATCTGCTAAAATCTTGAAAGCTCAACGCCTTAACCCTAGATACTGGGATGAGGAGTATAACTTTGAATACGTTCAATGTGTGAAAGATTATGACTACAAACATAAAGATGTGTTAGCTTTCTTTGATAGTATTCGTGATACGAAAGATCCTAAATCAAAGTACGATACAGAATTATATGGCGTACCTCATACGTTCGCTTTGGGTGGTTTACATGGTGCGGTAGAAAACTATTTTTATGATAGTGAACAAGATACTGAGCATATCTTACTACATATTGACGTAGCTAGTTTTTATCCTCATATCATGACAGAATGGGGCTTGTTATCACGTGCGGTACCTAGTGTACAAACATTTGTTGATATTATGGACTTACGATTGAAATATAAACACGAGGGGAACCCTTTACAAGCTCCGTTGAAGATTTGTATCAATGGTACGTATGGGCAAAGCGGAGCCGGTAAGTATGAAGATGGTAAGTATCAAGTATTATCAGATTTATATGATCCTGTTCGTATGCGTGAGGTATGTATCAATGGACAATTAATGTTATTACAATTAATTGAAGACTTATCTGATTATCAATTAATTCAGAGTAACACAGATGGTCTTATTTATAAAGTACCAAAAATGTACGTACAAGATCTTAAAAGCATAGTTAGTAAATGGGAACAACGTACTAAAATGTCTATGGAGTACGATTATATTACTTATATGGCTCAACGTGATGTAAATAACTATATTGCGGTATTTGATAACGGAACCATAGAAAGAAAAGGCGGAGCCGTCAAGAAAGCAAAATTATTGGATAATGACTTACCAGTAGTATCTGATAGTGTAGTTGAATATTTTGTGAATGGTGTAGATCCAACAGAATACATCATGAAAGAAGATAATATGATTAGGTTTATGAAAACTTACAAACTATCTAGTAAATATAGCCACGCTATTTATAATGATGAGGTGTTGACAGATAAGGTATATCGTGTATTCGCAAGCCGTAGCCGTAAAGATGGTATTCTGTATAAATGTAAAGATGGAGGTAAACCGGAAAAATTCGCTAGTTGCCCAACTCATTGTAAAATAGTAAACAGCAATATTCAAGATATGAAAACACCTAACTGGTTGGATAAACAATGGTATATAGACGAAGCTTGGAAACGTATAAAATCATTTAAAGGAGAATGATAACATGGTAGATATTATAACCTTAGCAAATCAGTTAAACAAAGATTATGACTATATCAAGCAGTTATGTTATAACTGTGAGATACCTATTCACGCTGATAAAGATGGTGAATTTATCAGTGATGAGGACGCACAATTATTTATTAACAAGGAAACCAAACAGCCTAACAGATATAACAAGCGTGGTATGGAATGTGTAGATATTCAAAGTATATATTGTGGTAACAATAATATCCAATATTACTATCTATCATGTATCTTGAAATATCTATACCGCAGACTTAACGTAACCGATCTGAAAAAGGCTAGGGTATATCTTGATAAGATGATTGTAAACGCAGAGGATAAAGGGGTTATTAAATAATGATTGATGGACTATCTTTTATTAATAGCGTAGGTGAATATGCTTATGATTGTACTAACAGACATGATATGTTGTTACGTGATGACTATTCCAATAAAGTAATGATTATTACTACCGAACATGATAGTATTGTTGTAACAAAAGATACTAAATTAATGCTTGACTATGGTATGTACTGCTACGCTAATTTACTACACGTTGGCGATTGCCTAAAACATTATACCATGAATAAAGCAGTTATTACCGGTATAATGTTCATCAAAGACGAATTGGAAATGCTTAAAGTGGTAGATTGTGATAATGGTTACTTAATCGTAAATAATTTCTTTGTTGCCAGTGATTGTTAGATATGATATAATATATAGCATAAAGGAGGTGATATTGAATGTGGTGTAAAATTCGTGATTTACTTGTTCCATTAATTTTGAACGAAAACGCTTTGCGTGCTATGTGTGGTTTGGCTAAGTTAAACGAAGAAACTTCTAAAATTGTTGCAACAGCAGTTATGGATGTTAAGTACTTTGTTGACACAAAAGACAAGCGTTACATTAATCAAGCTATTGATGAATTGCAAAAATTAATCAAATAGCCGGAGGTGATCCTGTTATCTCTGAATTAGGAGCGGATATTAACCGCTCCTTTTTTAGTAGTTGACAAATGTGTGTACAATGTAGTATAATAACAGTATGGAGGATGTATCATGCACAATATCGATCATACCATCATATTGAGCGTTGTTATATCATTCCTTTCTTACTGTTTTGGGATAGTAACGCCACAAATAGAAATGTTATTATGGTGCATAGCACTTGACATCTTTGTAGGCGTGTTAGCTAGCTTTATAAACCCTAGATTAATGTTCAATAGTCGCAAGATGTTCAAAGGCATAACAAAGAAAATTGTTCTATTATCTTTGGTCGCGTTCGCTCATCATCTAGATATCATGATGAATACGGAAATGATAGGCTTAACTACTTGCTATTTCTTTATTATCAATGAGGGTTTGAGCGTGTTAGAAAATGCGTGTAAATGTGGCTTAACTGTACCGCCAATTATCAGAAACTCACTAGAACAGTTAAAGGGGATGACTAACAATGACAATAAAAAGTCTTAAAAATATCCTAGCCTTTTGTGGTTTTATGATCACGATGATATGCGTAAGTACCGTACCATATATGGTGAAGTGGTTCATGGGCTTATATGTGATTTACTCAATTGTATTATGGTTAGGTGATGACGAAGATAGCACTCATTAATTTGAGTGCTATTTTTCATGTATGCACAAAAGTCATATCATGTATGCGTTTTATATATTGGACAGATATTAACCTTAGTGCTATACTATAATTGTAAGGAGGGGATGAACCTCCGGTATAGTTAAACAAAGGAGATATAAAAATGATTGAAGCAGTTACAAAAACAGGCGAACGTATTGGTAAATTTGGTGGTTATATTGACTTCCATATGTGGCTACTAGATAGTAATTGGGCGGTAGTTGATATGCATAAACCATTACGAGCATTTCAACGTGATGGCGGTGTTGTAACACTTGAACCGATTGATGGTGCATACTTGCAAAAATTACATATTAAGAATGATTAATAAGCATTAGACATTTTGTTGTAACAATGGTATGATCTAAGTGTAGGGAGGGTTACCCTATACTTAGTGATTACCCAATAGGAGGTACTTAACATGGCAACTGTAAAGGCAATTAAAGATTTTTATTACAACCACAATTTGGAACAAAACAACACATTCTATGATGATGTGAGTTATATCCAACACGTGTTATGTGAGGTGTTAACGCCACAGGAAAAAGCACGAGCAAAAAGGGCTATCAAGAATGGATGGTTTTTCACATTTGGTTATGATGGACTTGCTTGTTGTAACAGTTGTGAGGATAAAGCGGTTAAGCGATTCTTTAAACGGAACTATGGTATTGAATGGGAGCAGTAATGCTCCCTTTACTTTTTGTAATAGTAGCTATGCATTTTTGATATTTGATTGTTGTAACAAAATAGTGTATGATCAGATCATAAGGTAAGGGAATTAATAAAGGAGATAAAACAATGACTTGCAAAACATTAACAAACAAATTACAACAATTGAATCAAGGTATGAAAATCGAAGTTAAGAAAGTAACAACAAGCGGTAGAATCACTGGTAAAAGCACTAGTTACCAATTACAAGTAAATCATGGTAAATTCATGATTGGTGCTTTCACTTTGAAACAACTAGTAAAAGCATGATGTACTGGATGGTAATGTACTAACATTGACAAGCCGTTATGGTAAATTTGAAACAGTGAATATCGTGGTAGGTGAATAATATGGCTTTTATCGAATACAATGCTAACCCTTATGGAAAGTATATTGACGATTGCTTGATTAGGGCAATTACCAAAGCAACAGGCAAAGACTACATGGAAGTCATGGATGGCTTGATTGCTGTTGCGGATTCCAAAGGATGGGACATTGATGAAACACGAACAGGTTACACATATCTTACATCAATTGGATGGGACTTGTTTGAGCCTAACCAAAGAATCACGGTGAACCAGTTTAGTAAGATTATTACCGATCCTAGAATCGTGTTTGTACGAGGTCATGCAACATATACAGAGGGCGGTAATATCTATGATACATGGAACCCTAGCCGGTACAAGGTAAACTATATATTCGCTAAACGCAAGTAAGCTATGCAATTTAAGTATTAGACATTTTGTGGTAACAGATGTATACTATAATCATAAGGAGGATATAAATTATGTGGTATTACAATTGATGGCGTATGTAGATACGTAACCAATGAAGTAAACGATGTGAATAAGTGGTTAAAGAAACACAACAAACACATCAAGAAAATTTATATTAAACGTGATCATGAGACAATTGTGGAGGTCAAGTAATGGAATTCGTACAAGATTGTTTAAGCCGTCATATGACATTAAGAGAAGTAGCCAATAAGTATGGTATTACACTAGATGATGTGATGGATAAGTACCATGAGGAACGCAATAAACTTACTGATGAGCAAGTAGAAAGGATAATGCAAGATGTCTACTATCTATAAATATGATTACCTTACCGGTGAGGTATTAGCCACTTATGATAGTATCAAAGAAGCGTCAATAGATAACGGCTTGACATATGTAGCAGTTATGAAACAGTTGAAACAAGATGTATTAAAATATCCACGGCGTGAGTATTACTTAGGAACAACACCAAAGAAACGATGGGCGATTTGTTGCTATGATAATGAATCATGGGAGCTATTAGGACTATATAAAAATATACAAGAAGCTAGTGAGAAAACTGGGGTTAATGCTCAGCATATTGGATGGGTAGTACGCAAGAATTTAGAGTTTAGAAACAGATACATAGGATCAACTGGTTTATTCTTTCGTAGAGAAATATTGGATAACTAAAAGTCATAGTAAGTATGCATTTTAAATATTAGACAAAATGTTGTAATAATGTTATGATCTAACCATAGGAAGTGGTTATTACACAGGAGGAAACGAAAAATGAAAAAGTTAGCAATTGCAATTATGTTAGGTATTGGTGTTATGGTAAGCGGTTGTGGTAACAATGATGTACAACAAGTAGTACAACAAGTAGTACAACAAGAAAATACCATTAAATGGTTAGATAACACAAACGCAGATAAACCTAACTTAAAAATCGGTAATAAAGTTAGATTTAATAGCGATAAATGTCAACCAAATTTACAAAGTGCTACGATTATAAATGGTAGAAAATTATTAACAATCACATATGGTGGTGAGCATGGTGTAGCTACATATGTATGTGATATTACAGATATTAAAGATGGCGAAGAAGCCGTTTTAGTGGTAGATAGTAATGTTGTTGGCGTGCAAGAAGCTGAAAATTTAAAATTAGCCGGCTTGTATACTGGTAAAGGTGATAAAGTTGTTGTAACAAACGTAGTAGGTCATGCTGAGGTAATTAAATAATATGAAATACGATGTACAGGTTATTGATACTGACTTTGATGTCGAAAGGTTCACCAATGGTGATGAAGCTTTGAAGTTTATATACGATCATGATTATAAGATTTATACAGTATATTATGGTGGTTATGATAGAATGATATTTGAGGTGAAAGAAATTGACGATTGATTGTATTGAGGAACGTGTTAAGGTTTTAGAGAAATTATGGAATAGATATCATAATAAACAGCATTGTGATATTTTACTAAACCAGTTGACAAATGATATCGTATTTTTCTTAGGTATTAAATTACCAAAATACTTAGAGGATAGAATCGATAAGATAGATAAGGAGATTCATAAATAATATGGATATGTTACAAATGGCGTTAATGGTTGAATACGATTTCAAACAAGTATATCCATCCATTAATGAAGATGATAATTATACGTACGTACAATATGATTTTAACAATAAACATTTAAGATTTGAAATAGAAAACGATGATTTTACCGATCCTAATATATATGAATGTATCAGAAATAGAGCTTATTACTGGTTGAAAGGGTTAACAAAATGATCACAAATAATGCAGACTTTCACGCTTACCTAACCAATAGAGGAGTACCTTGTACGTACATGGTATATCCTCCGGACTATTATATCGAGGATGAGCTTGTTATCGTATTTCCTACAACACATAACATGACTTGCTGTGGCAACAGATTTAATAAGGAGAAAGAAGCCGAATATCGTCATGAATGTGATATGATGATTGATTGGTTAGAATGTGGTAACAAGGTTATCTGTATCACACCAGTTATTAAATTTGATAGTGAATATATGAAACGTGTTGCAACAAAACAGTATAAAAGATTGCAAGCGGTAAACTATCATAAGCAACTTATTCATACTAAGGATATAGGTGAGCTTTTAGTACCTCATAAGCTACAAATTAGATACGTGGGTATGAAGCCTATTGACTTTGATATGGTAAATACAAAAATGTATGACATTAAATATGTTTGGGTTAACGAACAGGGATATACTAAAAGACAACAAGCCCATTATATTAATGTGATTAACGCAAGCCGTGATACTGAAACACGTAGGAAATTGAGATATATTCCGGAGTATACATTGTTTAGTCAGCTTTACAAAAAATTGGACTTGTGATATAATAGGTTTGTGGATAAAGTTAAATTCAGATCAAGCGGTAAATGGAAACGCAAGCGTGCGGAGATATTGAAACGAGATCATAAACAATGCAAGATTTGTGGATGTGGAACAGGATTGCAAGTCCATCATGTAGTTAGCCTAGATATTAATTCTAAGCTCAAACTGGAAAATAGTAATTTAATTACCCTATGTTCTAAATGCCATACAGATGTTCATAATGGCGTGTACTCACAAATTTATCTAACAAACTTAATAGAGAAATAAGCATTAATGCATACGAGTTATAGCTTGTATGCATTTTTGATATTAGACAATAAATAGTATCTATGTTATTATAATAGTGTAGTAAGATACTTGTTATAACATAGGAGACGATATTATGAAAGCATACTATGAAACAGAAACATTATCAGAAGCATTAGAATTAGCAAGAAAATATAATGATACATATGGTGTATTGTTGGTACAAAATGTATACAAATCAGATTATGATAGTAATTGTATCGTGATTAAATTTAAACGAGCTTAGGAGGTGAAATAATGTATTTTAGAAAGCAACAATACAGAAAGTTATATAAGAATAAGAAAGTTAGAAATAAATCTTTTTTATATTATTGGAGGTGCTTTATATATGACAAGAATCTGCCCTAGATGTGGAAAGATAGTAGAAGCAGATCATATCTGTCCTAATCGTCCAAAGGATAACAGGAAGAAGCAGATTAACGTAGATAGTAGATGGAGGAAGATACGCCAAAAAGTAAGGGAACGTGATTTATGTTGTAAATTATGTTGGTACAATGGTAGGTATTCCAAAGGTGAGGAGGTACACCACATAACACCACGTGAAGTCAACGATAATGAGAATATGGTGTTTAATGAGGGTAACTGTATTTATTTATGTAGAGATTGCCATCATCAAGTACATAATGAGGGATGGCAGAAATATAGCGATTTATTTAAGGAGTTGATTAAATGATATTAGACGAATATGTAAAAGGCTATATGCCGGAGAATGAGCAACGTAGACCAAAGCTAACGATGGACTATCTTGTTACAACATTCGATGGTGTGCAAGATAAAGAGAAATATGTCGGAGCTTATATTAAACCTCCGTATGTAGTGATTGATGTAGATAATCATGATAACGATCCTAGAAACGTAAATGCATTTAAAAGAGTACTGGGAGCATACAAGGGTAATTATATTTGGTGGAATACATCAACAGGCGTTTGTGCGTTATTTAAGTTACCAAAGCAACTACAAAAACAAGCGAATGGTGATGTACTACTTGCTTGTGGTATTCCAGTTGAATATAAATCTAGTTTTAATAAAGATGGTAAAATAGGCAATAATAAATTCACTATCAAGAAAGATGGTAAAATTAGGGAACCTATTCAAGTAGGGCAAGGAGTTGACGAATTACCAAAAGAATTGTATGCTATTAAATTTAATTTTACCAATAGTAAAGGCAATACGTTGGCAGATGGTAAAGATGATAGTGGTTATAATATAGAAACATATCTAAATAACTTCCAAATGCCTTGTATGAGCGTTGGAATGACGGACGATGATGTGCGTCATGTGATGGATGTAATTGATAATTTTGTACTAACAAAGAAACGTGGCGACATTGATAAACATAAAAATGCTATTGAACAACAACGCTCAAAAGTTAACACAACAGGAAATAAAACACAAGATTATGCTCATGAATACGTTGAAGAAAATCAACCATTCAATCTTGTTGTGAATGGCGGTAAAACAACACGTGAAAGACTAGGACTATATACTTTTGATGGTTGTACGTACAGTGAAATAGATGTTAATATGATCTCAAATTGGATCTATAATAATCATCCAGAATGGGATACATTGAAAGGTGATCAAGCACTTAAATATATCCAACGTGATTATAAGTATACCAATATTGAAAAGATGGCGTTAAATTATAATAAATACACACCTTTCTTGAATGGTGTACTAGATACTAAAACTGGTAAATTCACAAATTGTGGTAATAAACCGGAACATATGAATACGCTATGTATTAGACATAAGTATGTCGAACACTATGAAGAAGATGATACAAGTAGATTAATTGATAATTTTATGCACGTACTATCATGTGGAGATACTGAAATTGTAGACTTTTTATGGTTATGGCTAGGTTTATGTTTGGCTAAAAGCACAACGATTGACAAAATTCTATTTATGTATGGGAGCGGTGAAAATCTTAAATCTTACTTTATGTCAATGGTTGAAAATGCATATCCAACTATCAACAGACCTATCAAACGACTTGGTGAAAATTTTGGATGTCAAAACATAGATAATGGGTATGTTATCCAAAGTACAGAAATGTTTGAGGGTAATATGTCAGATATTGCCGGTGATATTACACGTCAACTATCATCACAAGATACCGTAGCTATCAATGGTAAAAACGTAGCAGAATATCAAAATAGACCTATAGGTAAAATGATGTACGCTACTAACTGCGAAGTCAAACTAGGTACAGGGAAAAACGCAAAGCGTAGAACATTATACATACCTTTCAACTGGAACGCCAACACCTGTGAAAGTGTAGATAGTAAACTACTTGATAAATTAGGGTTGACAATTCAATCGATGAAATATTGGCTATTCTCAGATGAACGAGTTGCAGAATACGTATTATATATGGCGGTTAAAGGTTTACGTAGATACTTGGTTAGTAATAAAGAATTGAGATATGATAAGCCTAATAATTTGTTACCACAAAGTAGTATAGAATTAACTAAGGCGTTCAATATGCATGGTGATACTGTTGGACAATGGATAGAAGCGAATAAGATCACATCTGATATATTGTGTAATAAAGAGAAACCGATAACAAAAAACGAATGGTATAAGAAGTATCGTGAATGGGTAAAAAAATTATATAATGATAGCGATTCCATACTGAATGAGTATGAAGCGTCAATGCATACTGTTAAAAGTACAACATTTTATAATCAACTTATTAGCATATTTAATCTTAGTCCAGATAATACACCATCAACAATTGAGGGTAAAAATTATAGAATATTTAAAGCGATGTGATAAACTACTACGCTCACTACACCTTAATTACAGAAAATACTACACTAAGAATATAGATAATATATAGCTTTACTACACTTACTACACTTTATTTTATAAAAAATAATAATAATAATAATACAATATAATATAATCATATAATATATCATATATAATTATATAAGGAATAACAAAAATAACAAAAAAGTGTAGTGAGCGTAGTGAGGTGGTAATGAAGCCAGTAATTACCTATATTTTTAACACTACATATTATAACTATATAGATATTATACTACTACACTTGTTTGTATGATTGGAGGTTACACATGGAGAAATTTATCAAATACGCTTTTATTGGAGATAGTTATAAGCAGTTAGATGTAAATACTATCTATAATTGTTATGTGATGTACTGTAAACTATTTAAGTATGATCCACTTGATAAGTTTAAGTTTATTGAATTATATCAACAGTACACACAATAAAGGTATAAAATAATGATTGACATAAGATTATAAAGGGAATATAATAAACATACCTTATAGGCTAAATAAATGAATTTTAGGAGGGTTATATGATAGTAAAGACTATGAATAGTGATGTGATACAAACTATCTTTAATGAGCATGGTATAGATGGACTAGTTAAAGCAGTACATTCTTATACTAATTATAGATACGAACAGGCTTATCGTGATGGCTACATCATGGGACAAGGTATTGGTTATCAAGATGGTAAGTATAACGGATATGCTAAAGCGGTACAAACTATCATGAAAGGACGGTATTAATTATGTTGTTTTATATTATTGTTGCTATTAACTTATTGGTTATCTTAATAAACGTTCTCGTTGGGATATTTGAGTTATATAATATGACTAAAGATTGCATTACATTATCTATATTGGTGGTTGCTATGGATATTGCGTATTGTTTACACATTTAGGATATAAAATATTATCCATAGTAAATTTACCAATGAGATATATAAAACGAGCAAATAGATACAATTTAATTAATTTTATGGGTATTGTAGGAGGATAGATATATGAAATTATAATTATTTGGATGAGTGGGACACCAAACTAATTAAAGACAATATGAATGACTTAGAAGATTTACTATTGGTGATTGATGATTTGATTGGTGTGGCAAGTGATAATGCGTTTGAGATTGGGCAACAAGAGGGATATGACGAGGGTTATGATCAAGCGTTCCTAGATATGGAGGAAGAATAGAATGTATAAGTTAAGTAATGCGGAGTTAAGATTGATTAAGAATTATCCAAATAATTATATTTCATATATCTATCCTCCTACAATACCCATAAAATTAATTAAATTGTATCTATTTGCTCGTTTTATATATCTCATTGGTAAATTTACTATGGATAATATTTTATATCCTAAATGTGTAAACAATACGCAATATCCATAGC
>CYGL01000306.1_pt1 | contig 22141 bp, 27 predicted proteins | sample 485531 | NCBI WGS metagenome assembly CYGL01 (sample SAMEA3497897, study PRJEB9818) | human gut metagenome | reverse complement strand
TGGATTCTCATTAATACGTTCACCTAAATCTAAGAAGTTAAGACTTAACTTCCTCATTAGTTTTTACTTGTAGAGAATTGGTCAGCACTGACATTGGCAGGGTCAGTTAAATCTTTGTTATTTACTCGGAGAGGTACAACTGGATAGTAAGCAGAATCACGGACTACTTCAGTAAGGATACTATCCAGTTCAGGATATGTACCCGTACCAGCAGCATACATCCAATTATTTTTTACCAGATAAAGTAGACACAACCACCGTAGTCTCAATAGTGGTTTTGTTATTAACAGTATCAATAGTGGTAACTACAGTTGTATCTGTGATGGTGTATTCACCAAAGTTATTCTCTGTAGTTGAAGTAGTAACAGTACCTTCTTCATCACCTGGTTCTGTATCACGAGTAACAGTAGTTACTGAAGGAGTACCAGGAGTCTTAACACGATAGATAACATGGTAATACTGAGCATCATAATCTACTGTGAATGAGACATCCTCAGTAAAAGTAGGTGCAGTATCACCTGGGTTAGTCATCGTAATAGTGACCAAACCATTGTTATCGATAGTGTAGTTGATTGAAGCATCTGGTAGAACGCCAGAAGGAGGATTACCAATACCGCCATGGTCAGTGTCCCAATGATATGTGTCAGTCAAATACTCCTCAATCCAATAGGATAAATCAGGAGCACCATAATCAGCCATTGTAAGAACTACTTCCTTACCTTCAATAGCAGTAAGGATAGCAATGATTTCTTCGTTATTTGGCGTACCAAAGAAGATAGAACCATCCGGTAAACCAAGAGCATAGTAATCCCTGCCATATCTATAGGCTTGTTTAATCTGGATTCCCATACCCTTCAGATATGCTTGGTTTAATGTCGTAGCAATATCTGCACCACCTGTAATAGCAGTGTTAAGTAGTTTTACGCAGGTAATTGATTTGCTCATCTCCTGCCATATTCACTGTGACAGAAGATACAGAGATAATCTTTTTACGACTAAATAAACCCATAAGTAATAAAGGGAGCTTTCGCTCCCTCTCCTTGTGATTAGATTGTTACCCCAATTCCATCTGCCACCTTCTGTGTGAATGCGTTTAGAGCATCCGTATCGAAGTTCACTGGAACCTCAACACCATCATCAATGGTCTTACGAGTAATCCAGGTATCAGCCAGAATCTTCAATGATTTCTGTTCAGCATCTCTCAGGAAACTTTCTCTCTGCTGTTTATACAGAGCAACCTGAGCACCGATAACACCACCAACAGCAACACCATCAACAGTATCAGCAATCTGAGCAATCTCAGTTTTGATTTTCTGTCTGGCTAAATCGGATTGAGCCTGCTGGAGTTCAATCTGTTTCTCTAAGAGTTCAAGCTGTTTGTCTGCTTGCTCTAATTGTTTCTCAGCTAACTCTACTTGTTTGTTAGCTAATTCAATTTGAGCATTAATCAGCAAGTTATTGAGATATGTTTTATCTCTTTCAATCAGGAATTGAACTGCATTAGCCAATACTGCCTGAAGCTGCCCTAAGTAAACTTCAGCATACTGAGTACCAGTAATACGTTCATTCTTAAACTGGCTATCCAGATGAGCATTGGCTGCCGTCATTAACTCATCAAAGATACCAGTACCATCAACTACTTTTGTAGTCAGGTCTTCATTCGTGATTGGTGTGATAATGACGTCAGCCATGTCTCTATTCCTTAATCAGCAGCTTTAGAAGCAGCTTGTTTCAATGCCAGTTTCTCAAGTTCTTTCTCAGTCAGTTGAGGCAGAACTTCAATACTGTAAGCATTGGCTTGGATAGCAGTTACCTTTGGACCTTTAGGAGTTTCAACAGTTTTAATTGCTGAATACTTACGGTCACGCAGGAACTTATAGATGATGTTAGGAACATGATATCCATCAACATAGAACTCTTCACGAAGAGGGATATATTTTTTAATGTTACCTACAACATCATTGGACACAGTGATAATTTCACCAGGCCATTCATTCTTAGCAGGGTCCATACATGTGAGACGAATACGTACAAGCTTCATAGCGTCTTCGTAGGCAGCTTTACGACCGTTATCAACAGCACCTGCATCTACGGTAGTACGATTCTCAGAAGCATTCTGCATACGCTCTGCAACCTTCTCACGAAGCTTATCTACACCAATAGATGGGTGATATGTAATACCTAAGGTATCAGCCTGCTGTTTCAGTAAATCAAGTTCATTCAGTTCAAGTGAATCAGACATATGAGTTTTCCTTTATGGACTGGTTGGAACCAGAGATGGTCGAGCTAAGTGTATCGTATTTTTAGATAAAAAAAGAGTGGGTTTCCCCACTCTTTTAGACTATCAGCTATTAATAGGATGCAACAGTCTTAATCAGGCCAATCCATTCTGGACGCAGGATTAAGGAACCGTAGTACCATTTAATAGAAGTGAACCCTTTCTCACCGTATGGGTCTGCATAAGATGCAGTCTCCAGACCAGGTTTCTTGGTGTAAGTAGTAAACTTCACAGTCTTACCATCAGTCTGGAAACCGATAGTGGTGAAGGAACCAGAGCTTACACACAGCATTGGGAACACATCATAGTTACCATCAGTTTCATAGTAACCTGGGTTAGTGGTAACAGCAGCACCAGCACCTTCCCAACGCATCATCTTAGGAACTACAACGATACGGAAGGATGCAATGGAACCAATCTCACCACGCAGCAGAGTACCAGCATTAGCGTACTGCTGTACTGGAATGAATGCTGCATTACCGAATGGGTCTGCCATCTTACGCAGCATCAGTTCCAGTTCAGAACCGATATACAGAACACGAGCACCAGCGATGGTACGAGTATCTGTCATCAGAGAACCAGCAATCAGCTTAGTCTGCATAGGAGCCAGGTTATCATTCAGAGTGATACCCAGTTTAACCAGCATGTCGTAGGTAACTACAGTAGCAGTACCTTCACCAGTCAGGTCTGAATCGGAAGTAGCAGCACCTGGATAACGAATAACACCAGCACCATTCAGCAGGTCAATCTGCAACTGGTCTTCGGTCATTTCGTTAGCGCCTTTAACCGCTTCGGTAATCAGATGAGAATCCAGTTCATCATCAGTATCGAAGTCCATAGACTCTTGGGTCCACTCATAGAAGAAACCAAATTTCTTAATGGAACCTTCCAGTTGAATACGAGTGAAGCCAACACGGTTAACACGACCACCATTCTCAGTCAGTACTGGGAATTTACCTGGGATAGTACCTGCATCACGGCTGGAACCATACAGGTTACCGTTAGCAATGGTAGCACCAGCAGCATCAAGACCTTGGTCATTGACGTTACGGTCATCCAGCAGTGGAATGTAATGATACAGCTTGATGGTTTTACCCTATGTTCTTAGGCATGTTGGTTACATCAGCCAACTGCCCAAAGTACATTTCACGAGCAGCATCTATCAGTGCTTTCTTATAGAAATAGTCCAGACGAATCTGAGGACCAATGCTCGATGGAGTACCATTCGGAGCGTTATACTTCATGACCATGATTTATACCTCTTAACGGAATTTAGAGTTAAACGCTTTTTCAAACTCTTCATCAGACATCGCTAAAGGATTAAGATTGGTCTCTTCCTTCGTTGTCTGAGACTGTTTGGTTGGACTTGCAGCTTTACGCTTAGCAGCCCTTTCAGTATCAGTTTGCGTAGGAATATGTGCCTTAGTTTCAACTGGCTGTTGCTGAGTGTTATTTTGCAGTGAAGCAAAAGCACCTTTCTGAGCCAACTGTTTACCTACAGCTTCATACGCTTGTAAATCTGAAAGACCACTCAAATTACCTAAGGCTCTTTGTTTCGTTATTTCACCATCAATCATGTCAAAAATCCCATTAGACATGTGTTGGTTAATAAGTGGAATAAGACCTGGGTCATTTGCAAGTACACGTTTACTGTCGTTATCCCATTCCTGAGTAATCACAGTCATTGTCCGTTCATATGTTGGTGAGTGTTCAATACTATCCAACACAGAATCTAGATTAACTTGAGCATCAGATACTGAATAATTGCCAGGCTTGTACTTAGGTTCTTCCTGTACATTTACATCGAGAGGGTCAATACCACTCTCTTTAATCAATTTGGCGATAGCTTCAGGATTCTTCTTATCAATATCGATTAGATAAGTAAGTTTGCCTTCATCTAACAGACCATTATTTTCCAACATCTTAAGAATTTTTAAAGATGGTTTCAAGGCTGCCATCTTTTTATTGTAATTTGCTCCTTGCTGCATGAGTGTAATAGCCTCATCAACTGAGTCTACTTTTAACTCACGACCATTAGCTTTAAATGGAGTAAATAGTTTCTTAAGTTGAGCTTCAGCATCTGGAACATTATCAGAAGTAGTTTGCTCTTCTGTATTTGATTCCTCTGAAGTTGTCTCAGTCTGAGTCTCAGTAGTTTGTTCCTGAGTATTATCTTCCTGAGTGGTTTGTTCAGTAGTTTCCTCAGATTGTTCAGTAGTAGTTTCCTGCTCCTGATTCTGAGTAGAAGTGTCTTGCGTTTCTTCGGTCTGCTGAACTTCCTCAACCTGCTCTTCTTGTGAAGAAGCCGACTCAAAGGTCGGCATCGGTTGTTTGAGGAAATCAGCATCTGACATACCGAGAACGGATTGGTTGATGCTGTCACTCATAATTTATTACTCCTGGATTTCAGTAGCTAACAGGTGTGCTTCAGTTTCCTGGTCTTCCGGTAAAGCCTGTTTAGCCAATTCAGCCATATGAAGCTGAGTAGCGATAAACTGACGGAAGTAGGCAATTGCAACCATCTGGTTATGAATCTCTTTCTGGGATGCTTCATCTTGCATACCAGGATGAGCCAGTAAAGATACCAAGCGTTGAGGCTCTTTCTCTAAGTACTCAGACTCAATTAATTTCTTCCAGTCACGAGTACGAACGATGCGACCAATAGCCTCACCAATCGCAATCATTTCTTTTTTCTGTTCAATCTCAATACGAATAGTTTCTACCTGACTCATTTTGTTTCCTCATTAAGAGATTACTGGGTTTTATTACTTGAAGCAGTATTAAGTAATGCCTCAATAATTTTAGTACGAGCCTGTGCTCTAGACTGAGATTCAATCTTCTCAACATCACGAGCTTGTTTAACACCAGACTCTTGTTCAACATAATCCAGATTTTTAAGGTCTGTATCAGCTTGCAGGTTTGCAGCATGGGTCTGTTTATACCCTGCATTAGCCTGATTTTCAATTGCTTTAGACTCAGTTTCTCTAATTTGAGCTTCTAAAAGTGCAATTTCTAGCTCTGCTTTACGTTGAGCTAATGGGTCAGGCTGAGGTTGATAACCTTCAATTCTCTTAGCTAAGTCAGGCATATTTCTTAGTCTAGCAATATCTGAAAGAACCATCTGAGACATTTCAAATGGTAATGTATTACCCATAGTCTGAAGCATGAAAGCTAATTCCTGTGCTTTCTGGTTATCAGCTTCAGCAGTAGAGATAGATAATTTAATATCAAAGTCACCAATCAAATCATCTCTACGAACAGTTACAAACTCTTCATTGGTAATACGTACTACTTCTTCTTCAGACAAGAACTCAGCATTCATGGAAGTAAACTTACGACCAATCTCAATAACACCCTGAGCCAGTCTACGCATAATACCCAGTTCACGTTTAGATGCTGCATCTAACGCTCCACGGATACCAGCAGCGACATCACCAAGAGCTTGTGAGCCAATACCTTGTGAGAATGATTTAACGCCTGTAAGAGCTTCTGCATCATTATTCTGATACTGAATCATCAGAGGTGCAGACTGAGGAATCTGAGGCATGGTATGCATGAAGATACCTAAACGAGGGTCAGTATCGTTAAACTCATAGTCTTCACCTTTATCAAACTTACGTTTGTTGGTGACATCTAACATTCCCTTCTTAATACCTGTCTGACCATTGGCACTACGAGCCAGAATATCAACCATTGCTCGTGTAGTAGCACCAATGATTCTCTGGTTCTCTTCTAACAGAGCACCATCAGGTTCCCCATATAATGAACCAGGAACAGGTAAGTAAGGTACAGTAACAAAAGGTACTTTCTTATCTGGATATGGATTCTCTTCAAGACGAATCATCGTATTACCTACGAAGGTAGCTACGATTGGTTTAGTCGTACCACTTCCGTCAATATCCCAATACCCCCAATACTCATAAGCAACCAAGACTTTACGAGGGTCATCCTTAAATTGGAAACCACTTTTATCAGTAGCAATATGGTCAGGGACATTTAATGGATTAGCAGAATCAATGGTAATTTTATCCAGGTTGGTATATCTACCATCTTTCTCTAACTCAGATTTATTAGTCTCAAAACTGTAAATAACGAACTGAGCTTTATCTAAATCACCATCACAGTTAGGGTCAATGATTACGTTCTGTGAATTTACTACTTCAACAGTAGGTTGGTTTACATCAATAACTTCCATCTCTACTTCTTCTACACCAGTCTGACGAGCGATGTAGAAACCATTATTTTGAATGGAGTACTCAACAGATGCCTGAATATCTTCAGGTAAATTGAGGTAGTTATTGTAGTCTTCAGTCTTCATCTGCATTGCTTGCTGCAATGCCTGAGCTTGTTCTGGAATCTGAATTGCATAATACGAATACACAGGAACTCTTTGAGTTTCCATATGTGACTTAGTAACCCATCCAACTCTACAAATCACAGTGCCTTCATTAACAGCAGCACGTACATAGTTATCAATAAAGCGAACCTTATTGATTTTAATATTGAATTGATAATTCAACAGAGTTTGGTTTTGGATAGCTGCTTTTTTATCTTCCCAGCTACGAGGCTCTGCCTTAAACAACTTTTCCGTACTAAGGAATGGTTCTGTTAAACCAGGATATCTCCATTCAGCTTGCTTACGAATAAGACGTGGCTGTACAGCAGAACGTCCGTCTGTCTTCTTAGGTTTAGCATCACCAGTAACATTCAGTTGGTTGAGCCAATGAGTAATTTTGGTCATCTGACCACTATGAGCAGACTTAGCTGATTCCAAATCAGAGCGTAGGTCTGCAACAGTCGGTTCATTGGACCATTCTGTTAAATCCTTTGTCTCTTCAGGATTTTCATACTTTAATTCATCTTGAGCCATCTCAGACACCCTTTGTTTGATTTGTCAGCAGTATATAGCTTATAGATACTTCATGCATTATGAAGCTTCTCAGTAAGAATTTTCTAATAATTCTTGGGATAAATAGGTATTCTTAGGCTACTTCATAGAAGTACGTTTTAATATCTGGAGGCTAAAATGCACGAACCGGTATCGGGAACTGCTATTACGACTGGGTTAAGTGCAACCACTTTGCTCTCATATTGGGCAGGTGTTCCATCCGGTGTAGTAATCGGTTCATTTGCTGGTGCGGTTGTATACGTACTAACAAACTCAGATATACCTATCTTCAAAAGACTGACGTTTTTCTTCATCTCTTTTGTAGTAGGTATTATGGCATCTGATTACTTCACTAAAATCATAGAAGCTACAACTGCTCTTTTCATTAGAAGAGAAATCCAGGTGGATACTTCTATTGGAGCATTGGTTGCATCAGCCATAGCTATCAAGCTATTGCTAAGCCTAATGAATAAAGCAAAGGTTCCTGACTTCCCTTCTGGAGGTTCAGAATGATTACAGAATACTTCAATCTAGACTATCTGAACGCAAGTATATGCGCAGCAATTGCCATAAGGTTGATGCTATTCAGGCAAAGAGGATGTCAGCATAAGTGGAGTTATTCTATCTTGGCTTACATCCTCATTGTCGCTACAGGAATTATTAGTATTCAAATCCTTATGCATCAATACTCACACGTACACTTCTGGGAAGTAATTATTAACTCGATTGTCTGTGTCAGTGTTTTTATGGCTCAAGGCAATGTAGCTAAAGTAGTGGGGAAAATAGGATGAGTCGTAACATTTCAGACAATGGCCTCAAGTTCACAGCAGCTTGGGAAACATTTGCCAGTAAGGCTTATCGAGCTACTAAAGATGAAAAGTATCTAACTATTGGCTTTGGACACTATGGTCCCGATGTCAAACCAACAGATACAATGACTGAAGCAGAAGCATATCTACTTCTTAAAAAAGATATGGCTGAAGCAGTTAAACTTGCTGATTCCATTGCCAGCTTTAAATTCAACCAAGCACAATTTGATGCAATCTGTGACCTTATCTTTAATGTAGGCCCCAAAGCAGTTGCAGCAGGTACTGGTACAGGTCAAGCTGTACGTGCAGGTGATGTTAAAACTCTCAAAGCAAAACTCCCTCAGTTCCGTAATCAAAACGGTGTACCTAAAATAGGTATCTATCGCAGAGCTATAGGACGTCTTGCTCTATTCAACGGTAATACATGGGATGTTGCAGAGAAGATAGGCAGAGAGGTCAAATCACTATGATAGATAAAGCCAAGTTAATTAAACTTGGTTTGGTAGTTATAGCTCTCATTTCGATGGGAGCTTTTTTTGCTTGGTACATCACTAGTAATAGTTATGAGACTAAGCTAGCTAACCAAACCACTGAATACAATAAACAACTTAAAGCTATCTCAGATAAAGCAGCTTCAGATATGAAGACTGAAATAGAAAAGCATAATAAAGTACAAGCTGAGTTAAATGCTTTAGACACTAAATATACTAGTGAGAAATCTAAACATGAAAAAGAAACTGCGCAGCTTAAGCTTGATATTGCTAATGGCTCTCGTAAGTTGCAATTCGCCAACGCAGGTCTTGCAACCTGTAAGCTCTCCAAAGATACAGGAGCAGCCGCCAGCAGCTTGGGCAATGGAGCCGAAATCGAACTCTCTCCAACTGTTCAACAAGACCTTCTTGATATCAGAGATGGAATCCAATCAGACCAAAACAAATTAGATTATCTACAGGAATACATTAAAGCCAAAGGATGGACTACAAAGTAAGATGTTATATACTCATCTTGCCAATTAAATAGGAGGCTCCATGGCTACAACTCATGCTGATGTAAATGCCATTCTTGCTGATGATAAAGACATCGTAGCAAAACAGGATGGTGGTATTCTGGTAGTAGGTACTTTTGGTGAAAAAGTTCTGCAAGCTAAAGATGCTACTGAACTACCAGCAGGTGTAGGTGATGGTACTATGTCCGCAGCTACTACCTCTGCTGCTGGTCTGGTTAAACAATCAGTTGCTCAAGCAGACTCAACTGCAACTACAGTTGCTGGTTTGGTAACTGACTTTAATGCTCTGTTAGCCAAACTGCGTACTGCTGGTATTCTTGCCCCATAAAAGTACCAATACTTTCAAAGCTCCTTCGGGAGCTTTTTTTATATCCAGAGTATACTGACCTTGCCTACTTATAGGAGGGCATATGGCATATACATCAATCACTAAAATTCTTGAAGATGGTAAGGATTACTTACCTAAACAAGATAAAGGTGTACTGGTACTAGGCACATTAGGTGAAGAAGTATTAGCAGCTAATAATTACCAGGAAATACCAGAAGAAATGAAACCAGATATATTCTTACTGGATTTATTTCTATGGACTGGTTCACAAGTAATTGCTGATGGAGCTTGGTTTAACTACTTTGCTCTACCAGGTATTACCAAACAACCTAATGGTACTGCTAATTTATCTATTATAGGGGGTAATCTTTTATTCCCTGTTAGACAGAAAAATACACAAGTTATGTTTAGTGTTCGTATATCAGGGACTATTGCTGGTGGTGCTGGTACTGCAAGAGAATGGAGAACTCAAACCAGACGTACAGATGGAATCACTATTGTAGGTTCTGACCCAAGTACAAAAGTACAGGGCTTGGACATTACAAATAGAGATGCAGTATTAGCCAGTTATACCCTCGGACCTACTGACCCATTCATGGTTACAGGTATACAACTTGGCATGAATAACATCTCTGGACAAACTATTACACTTACATCTGTTTCTGTTCGTATGATGCAAACAGTTAATCCTGAGTAATACAGCCCCCTCTGGGGGCTTTCTCGGCTTAAAGGTATATTCACCTTACCCACATCCTAATCGTTAAACCTACCCCCCTTAGAGAACGTTATTTATGGGTATTAAATCCTATTTCCGTAGACACAAACCATATGGACCTAAACCAGAGATTCAAGATGAAACAGGAGTATATGAGTATCCTGATGCTCTTTTAACCTTACATCTGAATACTTTGTTCAATGACAATTCTAATAAGGCATTACGTTTAGGCATCAATGCAATGTTGGAACGAATCAAATCCCCACGAGTCAGATTCATTCTGATTGATATCAGACGTTCTCCTTCTTCAGTAGGAAGACTTAATTTTTACTATGGAGAGTTAGAGCGAGGTATGACTGAGATTCGTGAGTATTTAGAAAAAAAGGCCCCATAAGGGGCCTTAGCTTTAGTTATCAGCAAGTCCGGCATTACCTGTCGCGCGATAAACAGCCCGACCCGTACCTACCTGCCCTGCAACACCAGGTATACCACCCGCGAACACGTTACCAGTAATTTGCCATGCGAGGTTATCGTTAGTGTCAAAGTTAACCCCACCTGTGCAGGTATTCCAACCACCGCTTACTTTCTGTGTACCGAAGTAGTTACCATTCAGGATGTTATTACGGCTGTACTGAGCCTTGATAGCAAAGCCATTACAACCACTAAACTGGTTATTACCCATCAGTACGTTTTCTGTATCGTAAAGATACATACATTCTTGCCCAGCAAAGTGAATAACATTGCCATTAAAACTTAAGCCTAAAATTTCTGTGGCTTTAATAGCTGCCGTATTCGATACCCGCCCACCGCTAAAGAATGAGTTAGTTATTGTCCCTAAAGCTACGCGGTTCAAGTCCAGACAATAACCATCCACATTGTCGATTGTGCTGTTGGTTATCATCATAGGGAAGCCTCTGGAGGTCGCGCCTGAATCGAGTGGCCTATGTGCTGTGGACTTGATTCCATATGGACCGTAGAACATAGATGTGCCAATCAAATGCAAGTCCGCCACGTCTACGATATCGATAGGGGAGCGCACCATGTAGCAGTCAATGAAGCTAGGCCCTTCGTTGATAGGGAACGTAGAACTTACTAGCTGCTCATCAATACGTACTGGGCTATCGATAAATTGACAGCCTGACCAGGTAACCCAATGTAGGTTAGAGGCATAGATTGGAGCATTGTAAAATCCACAGTTAATGAACTTGAAGAGAGTAGTATGTAGCATAATAAGTACTGCATTAGTAACAGGAGCGCTTACCCCGTTACTGAAATGGATACGCTCGAAAATCGTGTTAGACGCCCAATTGCTTTGCGTTCCTGTATCTGCTCGGAATAAGTTAGAATCCGTTACGTCTTTATTACGCCAGAAAGTACGCGCACCTCCCGCACCAATGAAGTGCATGGTAGGCTTAATCGTACAAGGAAAAGTAAAGCAGTAAGTGCCATACTGGAACTCAATAGAGCGACCTTCTGACTTTTGGGCATTAGCCAAGATAGGAGAATGGTCAATGCTGAAGTCTTCAGATTTCCCGCCAAACCATTCTATTTTAACATGGGAACCCGCATCTTTACGTACCCACGTCACCCCTGGTGTACCAGAAGAAATATACACGCCATTGTCATCATCTATTGTGGAGGCCACGGCAACAAACTGACCACCACCCAAAGCTCCACGACCAGTAGTGTGTTCTTTAACAAGTACAGTCATACCTGCGGAAGCAGCAACGGAGCGCAAATCAGCAACCTGAGCGAATTTTCCAATGATGTTAAATCCATCTGAATCCACTAGTCTCTGTACCGAATTACCCGTCTTAAATTTAACCAGGTCTGCACCTTTCCCTGCTGAGTTACTAGCTAAATCCGCACGTAATCTGACGTCTCCAACCAATTTCCACGCAGTATCTGACACGCCACCAGTTGAATCAGGTGTTGAACCAGCAGGAACATACTTAGGTAATGTACCGTTCCAATAGTACGTACCATCAGTATGCACGAGCAATTCATTCTTAATATTAAGAGTTGCACCTGTATCAAAAGAACCAGGTAAGGTCACAAACTCTTGTCGGTTAACAGCTAATGCACCGAGGTCTACTACACCACCAGTAAGGGTAAGGACTCCATCAACAAAACTAACAATCACAGTACCTACTGGTAAAGTAGATGGAAGTGAATATGAACGCTGAGATACTTTGTCATAAATTACTTTGTATCCCGCAATATCTTTTCCTACCTCACAGTAGATAACCTCAGATTGCTTTACACCAAAGTGTCTAGCAATAGCTTGTTTATTGGTTTTGATTCCAACAGAACCCGAACCACCTTGAGCGAACATGTCTTTCATACATACCTCATTTTATTCTAAGTAAAACCCCTCAGAAGAGGGGGATGCGTTAGACAATACTAATAGGAAGAAGAGTTACAGTTATATTACCAGGTTCATAAGTTAACTGATTACCTACTACATCAGCAATCCTCACATTAGGAGGAAGTGTTGGAAGTTTGTAAGACTTCTGTTGTGCTACTGCATAAATAACTATTTTATCATTTAAAAAGGTTGCTTTATCAGTATCCAAAATTACCTGAGAATTCGTAACATTAAGACCACGAGCAATTTCATATAGAGTTCTGTCACTAACTTCCAGGGATGCAGATTCCCCACCCAATTGGATAATAATTCTGTCATTAGTAACTAACGGTTCTGTAAGGAAAATTCGTTGATTTAGGGAATCTACTACATACGACTTATCAGCCAATCCTTCATAGTAACGCTCCCCATTTTTATAAATGGCAGGAACTTTACTAAAAGTATATGGGATATCGATATACTGTTCACCACCAACGGCATACCCTTGATTGTAAAGCCAGTTAATTTGAACCCATTCACTTACGTAAGGATTATCAGGGATAGCTGGAGTACCAGTAAGCAACAGTACTACCTCATCACCTGGTTCAAGTGGTTGAGCCAAAGTAACAGTAAGGGTTTCTATGTCATAAGTGAATCCATAGCCAACTGTATTAGTGTACCCTTCGATGATAATCATAGGCACACCAATGGTATCTGCTGGGACTATAATAGTAGTTTCCCCACCAGTAGCAGAACCATTTTTATACACATATGGAATATACGCAGTACCACTTCCTAACCCACCACCAGTGGAAGATGATGCAACAACAACCCAAGTACCAGTAGCATCTGGGTCATTAGGAATAACACCTGTATTATTACCTTCTACGTACAGATAATCTGTATACCCATATCCAGCAGTACTGCTGAAGGTATACACACGAGCATATTTCATATCTGTTTTTAAGGCTTTCAATTCATCTACTGAATCTACTGTAACCAACACACCATGCTGGTTTAGGAAATCATAGATATACTGAAGAATCCCTAAGTTATCGTAAACGGTCTTAACCACGTCATATGCAGTACCGATAAAGTGCTCTACTAAAGCACCATCGTTACCACAGCACGAGTTGACTGTTCTAATAGCCATTACACCCATCCTCTTCTTTCAGGTTTAGTATTGGTTTGACCAATATACTGATTGTTCAAATCCAAGTCTTCAATGCGTTTGCATTCAGCTTCATAACGCTGAGTCCACTCAATACCTTTTGCAGAAGTTTCCTGATTAGGTGAGTTGGAGTAAAACTGTGATGCTATAAAGTATGTTAATGCTTTTTGATGACTAACAGGAATACGAATTTCAATATTCAAATCAGTAGTATCAGTTGGAATGATAGGATGATTTGCTCTGTATGTAACGAACAATGCATTACTTTCAATTGGAGTAATCACCTGAATAGAGTCAAATGATGGACACATGATTGAATTACAGTGTGGTTCATCATTTAAAAACAAAGGACATCCACACTCATCATAAACTGATTCTACTCGAATGATATCTTGGGTGAATGGATGGTCAACACTATCAATCAAGTATTTATACTTCTGTGTGGACTGTTTGTTAGAAACAAGAAACTCTGTACGTAAGTAATACGTAGCAATGTTTTCTAATTGCTGAACAATCACTTGTTTCTCAAGTAATGGGAATCTGGAATGAAGGAGAGCCAAGCCAGCATTCAATTGGAAGATAACTTGAGGGTAATCCTCTGGACGAATACCTTGCCCGTTATTACCAATGTATAACTGACGAAGCTCTCCATACGACAGTGCCGTAAATAAATCTGAGAGTTTCATAATGTAGTCCCGGTTATTAATCGTCACCACATTATAAGAAGCTTTACGCTAAGTAGCTATCCATACCATTTGGTTTGGTAACTTCAGGGAAGCTAAAGATTTCATCACCATCCTTAGCCATCTCAGCAGCCTGTGACGGCCTCCAAGTCTTTAGACAACCCAACATACTAATGGTATCAATAAAGTCGTCATGCTTGCTCTTAAATCCTTCTATGGTAGCCAACCTCAATTCATCCATAAGTTCCAACATGGCAGGTTGGTCACGTACTTCCTCAGGGAAATAGAACTTACCTGCTTTAAACAATGGAAGAATAGAGTTAAATCTAACAAGCTTACTAGCAGTAGGACGAATACCAGGTCTGTTTTGATTACCATCAGAAGCCAAAGTAAACCAGATATTACGAGCTAGCTGTTCCTGTTTAATCCATTGGATGAATCCACCCTGTTGACCTGTAACCTCAATCCCTACACTTACAGGATTGTAGAGTTGGCACAGACGGAATAGCTCATCAATATTTTTATCCATCAATTGACGCTTACAGATACCATCGACCCAAAACCAATCACCATTACTATTCAATGCCCATACTGAGATAACTGAATAATCTCCACTAGTTTTCTCAGAAGTAGCAAAATCAGTGGTGATATAGATATTAAAGTTATTAATGTTGGCTAATAAGCTCTTACGGCTATACCATTGAATCTCTGAATCCAGTACCAATCGCTCTTCATCTGAGGTAATCCTCAACATAAGTTCTTGGTTGAATGCGGCTACCTGACCAGTTGCTATAGCAAGGTCATATTGACCTTTAACAAAGTCATAATCGAAACGGTCTTCCCAAGCACCTACGAAATCTTCCCTGGAACAAGGGAATCTCTCACAGATTGGGAAGACGTTTACATGCCAACCCCCAGATTCAACAGCTTCATAGAGAATATCGTTCTTATTGAATGGAGTACCACTGAAAACAATCTTACGACGGGTAGGGTCGAGTGCATAATCGACACCTTTGTATACAGTATCCTTGATTGCTTGCATTGTGCTCTTGGATTTAGCGTCATCATCACTAACCAAGTCATCAAGTACTGCTAAAACAGGACGTTTACCAAAGATTTTCGTACCACGAAGACCTGTTTTAGCACCAAACATACGAACACCTAACTTATGCCCATCCAAATTGGTAAATTCCAGATAGGCATCCGTGAATTTAGCGTCAGGAATGAACTTCTGAAGGAACTCAGAGTTGTTATAACGATACTCGATGTTCTTTCTTAGTGATTTGACCCCGTTTTCCATGGAGTCAGATACATAAATCATACCTTCAATTTTACCAAAGCCCTCAATTTCACCATAAAGAAGCAATATACAGTACGAGATACTCACCAAACAGAGTGGTTTTAGTCCATACCACGAGAGCAGAGATTTGGCTAAACGTGTACGTTTACCTGCTAATTCATCAAGCATTTTAAGGTGTACTACAGGAGTCTTGTTAGACTCCCCCTGTTCACCATTAACTAACTTAATGAAGTTCACATAATTAAGTGAAAATACAGATGGAACATAGTTACCTTCATTAAGATAAGCGTAATCAACAGAATTTAGCCATTCTTCGACTGTCTTCTTGACCATTGGGTCATCTTTAATCTTCGACACGTTCAGATTCTCCTTCAATTGTCAGTGGTTTATGAGCCACGTCTTTAGCTGTATATACTCCAGACTCAATCATCTGTTGCTGCTTCGCAGCTAGCTGTGAAGTGATTTCTCGTAACTCTTCAATTGCACCACCTTCTTTGATACCGATATTCATTTCTACTTTATGAGTCTCAGGTTTTTTCAGATGGTTAAGCAATGAGTTAGCTGCATCACTACGTACCTTCTCACTCTTAGCATGAAGCATCAAATCAGCCTGAACGTTAATAGCTTTCTGATAGATATCCGCATTCAGTACATGAGTAGGAATCAGAGTTTGTTCATAAATCAAGTTTACTAACTTGTTCTTGTTATACGCAGATACATAACAGTGGATATCTTTAGTAGGTACATTGTTATCAAGGAAGTTTTGATATCGGTCTGGGAATGTTTTGATGTAAGCCTCAAAGTTAGTGGAACCCATTAACTTGTAACTCACATACTTAACAGCAGAGATATAGTCTTCAGTCTTGAACCTACCCTCTTTCATTACATGGGTATAAGACATTAAGTTATCTCTCAGTACCTCACCCATATTAGGGTCAGCCAAGAGTTTATTAATCTTATCCATCAGTTCTTGGTTAATATTGCCTTTATGATTTGAAGGCATTACTTGCTTGAACTGAGCGATAGTAAGTTGTTCAGCCATTTTATTCTCCAATGGGGTTTACAATCAGTTTATCGGCACTATATAGTAATCGCCCATAAGAAGTGAAATTCTTCTTATCGCCCCTGCGGGGCTGTCTTTGGAAAAGTTAGTGTTTAATCGCATGATATCTTTGTCTGCAAGTGTAAAATCCAATGAAGGCATTCATTGAGAAAGGTCATTCGAGGGAGAATCGGCTCCTACCAAGTAACAGCCAAGAGACGTACCACTAAACCGTGCCGGACGGTTGAAATGGGAGGAAATGAGGGTGGTCCTCCAAAAGATATCAGTTGATTAAATATTACGTGAGTGTGGCAGAGCGGTCGAATGCAGGAGACTGTAAATCTCCCCGTAACAGCGCGGTGGTTCAAATCCATCCACTCACACCATCCAATAGACCACGTAAATGACCTCCTGCGGGAGTTGTCTTGTGGTTGCGGACTTAAGCGAGGAGTTAATCTGCCGACGATGGGAGTAGACCATTGACTGTTGAAATAGACAACTGACACTGGGAAGAATAGCCAGAAAACCTTAGATGAATAGCTTAGCGGCCTAAAGCAATACCAATACTGTAACGCAGTAGCGAGACAAGACATGGGTTCGAATCCCATTTCATCTAGGTGCTTATTATGGGGAAATAGTAGTAGTGTAAAGTCCTGGGGAGGAGCTTTGTGGTAACTATTATTGCCCCACCATTCAAGTGCGCTACTTATCTCGCCGGTAAGTGTACACACGATGAGGCTGCTGGTAAAGCCTGACTTATAGAGGAGATGGGTGGTCATCTCGAAACCAGACATAGATGAAGAGAAACGCTATTCAAATCTTCTATGCCCCACACTAATACCTATTAGAGACTCTGCTCCTAGTCTATCATCCGTAAGGGTGTTACCTCATCGCTGAGGAAGCGGAGTCTACTTATATGTATTGGAGGATGTATGAAAGTGTTTACTGTTAAATGCCCATTAACTCAATGTCCTTATTGTGGTTACTGGGGTAAACCTTGCAACTGTCCTAATGAATAACGCGGGTACTAAATGAGATAGCTGACACCACTTAGCTTAAGATAAGTGGAAGCGCAGTCTGATAGGTGCAAGTCCTATTATCCGCTCCAAATGTACAGGGTAACCTGTGCTCCGTTGTCAGTCGGGATGTTTATTTGTGTTCCTTAAGGTCTGGCTTCTAACACTTATAAATGAATAACTGGCAGTCCAGCCAAGCGCACGAACAAGGGGAACCTCACCTTGGGACGAAACGAGGACAAACATCCTTAGCTCAGTGGATAGAGCAGTAGCCTTCTAAGCTATTGGTCATTGGTTCGAATCCAATAGGATGTACCAGAGGGAGTATGGTGAAATTGGTAGACACAAGGGATTTAAAATCCCTCGCTTTATTGCGTGTCGGTTCGAGTCCGACTATTCCCACCACTCAACGTCAGAGAGAAATAACATGCGTTATATTAAAATGAATAAAGGCCCTAACCGTTCAGAACGTCGCGCTGCATCACGTTATGCACGTCGCATGGAGAAAACTAACAAAAACTCCAAGCGTATGAACCGTCCTGAACGTATGGACACAGTTAATGCTGGTTATGAGAAGACAATGAACTTCTTCTTCCCAGCTTAAAGAACTCGCCAGCCAGCGGGTGCCTGAGCCGAGAGACTACTCGACGAGTCTCAAAGCAAGCCTCCCAGCTATGGGTAAATAGCACTAAGCCCTCTGGAATCATCCCCGGAGGGCTTTTTTAATTTTGCAATCTGATATCAAAGCAGAATGTGAAACTCGTCTAGCAATTACATAGGCTGAATCAGGCCGCCAGGGTGTTGTAGTTAACACCTCTAAGTAATACACTTCTTTTACGTCCTCCGACGTGGATGGGGATAGCAAGCTGGCTCTGCTTAAACCAGCGCATAACTATGAGAGCATTTGCAGAGGCGGTGGACTGATGTTGCTTAACCATGCGTGTAAGTGTTCTCTTAGTTATGCTGCCATAGCACGACACCGAAGATAGCCGCATTTAGCGGTGGGTTAACGGAACGGGTATATCCCGTACACGAATCAAAGGTCTAACCACTAGAGATTCCAGAGTACTAGAACTCTGTTACCGAACTCAGGGAGTTGCTGGCCTAACCAGCTTAGACATCCTATCAATGAGTACACTTCAAGTGGTAGGCCTGCCGCTCTTGAAATTCATCTGCAAAGCTGGGAGTGTGCTCTTTGATAGTTTTCGTATGCGATTATGCGGTTTTTTAGAAACGAACCAAAAACATAAATGCAAACGATGATGTCGTTCTGATGGCGGCTTAACAGCCTATAAATCAGTGAGGTCTTCCAATCCCTCATAACAAAATTTGGCGCAGTGGCCCGCTGTGATTAATAATGGGCAACCAGTCTCTCTTTAAGTAAATCTAATATTTAAAGAGATGCTGTGTGTATCTCTCACGTTGATTTGTTCCATTTGCCCCTTTCCCTGAGGGGCTTTTTTTATCCCCCATTCCAATCCCGCCTTACGCTTACGCGCTTCCATCGCTCACTACGTTCGCTCGGAGCGCTTCGCTTCAGGCTAGTAGGAGAACATTACATGCAATCCCCATGTCAAAAATTAGGTTATACAGAAGGTCAGGCATTTACTCTTCTTACCAATGAAGATGGTAATTTATCTGCTGGAGATACTGTTTATCTTCATTACGATGATACAACTGATTGTCCTGAGTTTCGTGATACTGAAGAGTATGACGAAGATGATACAATTACTGAATACTTTGAACTTCACAAAGTAGCTCCAGTTATCGAAGGTAAAACACCTGCTCAAGCTCTCGGCTATAAAGAAGGTGATTTATTCATTGTTCGTGAGGACTGTGAATTTGAAGAAGGTGAAATTGTTGAACTGATTCATGATGATGATACTGCATGTCCTCATTTTGCTCTTGCTAAAGATGACGAAAAGCAAGAATACCCATTCCTCTATCAAGTCAAACCACTAGAACCAAAAGTAGGTCGTAAAGCGCGTATTCGTGTAAACAATACTTTTGGTCATTCTGCTGGTACTGAAGGGGTTATCACTCGTTTAGATGATTCTTCTGTAACTATTGAATACAAAGGTGTTCGTATGGAACACCCTATTGTAGACATCGTTACATATGCTTTTGCTGAAGATGAAGAAATTCCAGGAAATAAAGAAGTAGACTGGGATATCACTGAAGGAAGCAGATGGAACAAAGGTGACCTTGCTATTGTTCGCCAAACCAATGGCAGTCATTGTTTCAATAAGTATGACGTAATTACTTTTAATGGTGATTACGGCGGTAGGTTTGGTGGATTCACTAATAGTGTGGGAACTGTTCAATCAGTTGAGTTTAAAACTCTTGAACGTATTCCTAAACCAGAAAGACACAATGAAGTTGAGTTCTATGTAGAACGTAATTCAGAAGCAGTCCCAATCATTAAAGCTATTCGTAAACTTACTGGTTGGGGCTTAAAAGAATCTAAAGATGCTTTCGATGAAGTTAAAGCAACAGGTAACTGGAAAACTCTTGGAGTATTCCTTGAGAAAGATGCATGGGTATTTTATGCACAGGTTACTGATGCTAAAGGTGATGTATCTTTAAGTGAAACTGATGAACCTCTCTCTAATCCCAAACCAGTATCTAACCCAGCTACTTGGGATACTAAACCAAGAGATGAATGGAAGCCTGGTGATAAAGGCATTATTCGTGGTCAAAACGACTACGACGAACATCATTTCCCTATTGGTTCAGAAGTTACCTTTGTAGAACATTCATCTTCTACTCGTGGAAGATTTGAAGGTAATTTTCACCGTTCTCAAACTGTAGAACTTGAACTCGTTGAATCAATCTCAACTCAACAAGAAACCCTGGGCCAAGTAGCCCGTTTAATCATCGGAGACGAAATGGCCTCTTCTCAACCAAGACAAGTCCTGTACTATCAAGAAGGTGATTCCAAAGAAATGACTCTCATTGGTTACTTCCAAAGTAAACCAGTATTAGGTTATATCGACCGCTGGGATGACCCTCAGGTATTCATCGGAAAAGAATCTCTGATGACTGAGATTGAATAACTGACTAGCCCCTTCGGAGGCTATTGAGGACTTATGAAACCTTGCCCACATTGTGGGGAACAACTTCAACTAATTGAACCAGCAGAAGCTCATATGGACCGTTATGGTAAAGAAATCTGGGCTAAAACAGAATGCTGTGGAAAGATAGTTCGTTGTGTCCCATATATCAATTTCCACGTCTACCCTTCTGCTGAAACTGTAGACTCCTGGGGAAACCAAAGAGATGAAGAATCTTCCTGCAATTAACACAGCAGCAATGACAGTTATTCATGGACTTAAGAAAGTAGTCTATATCGTTGCGCACTATGACGATAAGGCTGTCTACGTCTATGAAATGGCAGAAAACACAATGCGTTGTGATATGGCTGTAGCTGCTAACTTCGAACCAGTTCCTGCATACAAACCATTAGAATATGGTAAGTCAGATAAAACTGGATGTAATCCAGATGAACATAACTATGTTCAGGTACATGAAGCCCATCAAAACAAGGCTTTCTGTTCTCGTTGTGGTAAGACTATTACTTTGGAATAAGCCATGAAGAATAGGCTCATTTGTCTTTTAATGGGCCATTCTTTAAAACTTACTTCTCGTGTGTATAGTTTCAAAGATGGTTCCGTAGAGTATCATTATGTTTGTACTCACTGTAACAAACATCTTATTCGGAGCTTCTAATGATTATTGACCCCATTGCTCAATCTCTTGAGAAACGTAAGCTATGGCGTAGAGCCGCTACCCGTTATCTCGAATTACTCCCTAATCCACTAAATACAGAAGATGATATTAACTGGCTTATCTGGCGTAGAGAATACTGCACAGAGAAGGCACTCCAGATGCGAGCACATACAGTTCATACAGACACAGATACTCGCTACAATCTGGACCTACCAGGTATTAATCTCACCTTCGCTCGCAGAGGCTAAACCAATGAACATTGACCCCATGTTACTCGGAGCAGCAGTAATCTTCTTCATTCTTGGCTGGGCATCAGGCAGACGCTCCCAGATGAAGAGAATCCTGTACTTTATAGGAGGTCTTAACTTCGAGGGTAAATCCAAGAACAAAGACTTTGAGGCAGGTATGCACGCAGGAACCAACATGATTAGGGACGTCATCTACTCTGCATTAGAAACCAGAAAATACATTACAGGAATCAATGTACATGTATCAGGTAAAGCAGACTCAGAAGGTAACCCTGACGTATCCTATAAAGATAATAGTAAAGATTAACTAACTACTGTCAAGATGGAGATTCATACAGTATGGATAAAGATAGACTAGTAATAGAGTTAATCTTTGTACTAATAGCAGTAATCTTAGTATTTACTGGTATCTACTTTACTTACTTCTAATCCCCTTAACTGGGGATTAAGTTTATTTGAATGTCTTATATTATTTTTCCTCAGGTTTGAGGAAATTAATAATTATGTCTAATAGTATAGAAAACGCAGGTTTCATCAGAATTAATTATTATGTCTGATAGTATTATATAAGGCACACAAAT
>CYGL01000304.1_pt1 | contig 22156 bp, 27 predicted proteins | sample 485531 | NCBI WGS metagenome assembly CYGL01 (sample SAMEA3497897, study PRJEB9818) | human gut metagenome | reverse complement strand
CGCCAAACGCCTGAGTGGTCATGTCATCTGCCTTGTCTGAGAGAGAGCCAATGTCAAGACGACTGTCTCTTGAGCCAGTGTGTAGCCTGTAGTGATGCTGACCAATGTCATCTCCGCTACGAAGCTGCCATCGGAACACATTATCACTGTCTAGAGTTGGCTGAAACCACACCTCTGGCCCATTGATGACCTCCGTGAGATCCTGTATACGATCCAAGACTGTAGCAAAGTCCCAGCAAAAGTACTCACGAGTATAATTGGCCGGTGATGTGACTGCTGTAGGCAGTGTGTATGGTGCTGCTCCCCACTGGAGACTCTCATCAATGATCTGTACGATCAGGTCAGTGTATGTCTTCCCATTGACTCTGAGATGCCATTCTGGCGCTGGATTGTCCTCGTCAACAAGGATGTCGCCATCAACCCAATGTGTTCTGAGTAACCTATTGAGCACAAATCTGTTATTCCACAGAGACCAGCCATCACCACACTTGAGCTTCAGCTTCTCGCCATCCCAATCTCTGTCGAGAATTGGGCCAGCAGCCTCCACAATGTCCCCACGAGTGATGACCAGTATCACTGCCCACTTACGTAACAATGAATTCCAGTTAATCGGAACTATCCTACCATCTGAGGTTCGCAGATTTCTTGGGTGGATAGTGACATCAAGACTACCCTCATCACACCATTCGTGTGACCAGCTCACATCATCCACTGGCATGAGCTCCCCGATTCTGTGACCATCACTGAATCGATGCATCCACACTCTTAGAGGTATGTTGATCCCCATCACCACCATGCTCCTCTGAGATCGATGTCATACGGAACTGCTCCGCCATTGAGATCAGTGATGACGTTCTTACCTGGCATTAGGTAGACTCTCTCAGATCCACTCACTATGCCATTCAGACCAGTGAACGGATTGATGGTCTTGTCTTCAGGATTCTTCGGAGATCCTGTCGGAATGAGGGTACCACTGTCAAGGGTGAGACTGTCCGCATCACCAGCCCACTCCAATATATGATTTGCTCCATTTGCAAGAGTGACCTGAAGTCGTATGGACGTCACGGCCTGTGTGACTTTCACGATGAACGGTGCTGGTGCATCACCCCAATTAGTGTACTGAATCGGACGCCAGTACTTCTGCGAATGCATCGTGGTGACTGTGCTGAAACGTCTTGGCTCTGGGCAGGTGATCTTCAGAACGAACCGAGCACCATAGTGATCAAGCTGTTCCCAGCTCGGAGAGGCACTGAGCCATCCTTCAGTGATACGAACTCCAACCTCATCAATGATCACGATATCAAGTCGAGCACCATACAGCATATTCAGACGCCCACGGAACGCCGACTGCATACGTAGGGTACTGGCCTCAGGGCCAGCGATATACACACCGTGAACAGTGAGATCACGAGCAGACATATGCTGATACTGAGGAGCATATGCACCATCTCCCAGAAGCACGTCATCAAAGGTCTGATCCTTGATGGCAGTGAGGGTCTCCCAGCCCTCTACACCACCATTGTCCGCTTCCAGAAACCACACCTCTCGCTCCCACCAGCGATCGAGATCACAGCTGTCACTGATGGTCAGTGGTTCGACGCGACTGACCTCATGCTCCTGAGTATACATACCCTGAGTGCTGTTGTTTGAGTACTGAGGGCATATCGTGATTCTCATTCTCCCAGTACCTCCGCGATCTCACGAGCGAGCTGCTCCGGATTCTTATTATAGCCGTTGATGGTGATGTTGACTGGGCCTCGACTATAGTCGTTGTTGACGGTACGTGCTCGATGCCCAGCCATGTCTCCGGTAAGAGATGGAGCCATGATCTTCGCACCACTGATATCATTAGAGAGATCAAGTCGGCCGCCAGTGAGCTTCGACTGGGCAGCAGCAATAGCGCCACCAGACATGGCAGTCATGGCACTGTTCACTCCGCCAGCACCGGACGTGATGCCATTTGCGAGACCCTCATCAATGTATCTACCAAAGCCATAGAACACCTTGGACGGAGATCCGATCTTGAAGAAGTTTTTCGCAGCATCTACAACATTACCCGCTACGTTCTTGACTGCATCGATCGCACCGCCGATCGCATTCTTGATACCATTAACGAGGCCATTGATGATGTCCTTACCTGCATTCAGCAGCCAGTCCCCAGCACTGGAGAACACATCCTTGATCTTTCCAGGAATACCTGTGATGAAGCTCATCATCCCATTGATACCATTACTGACGGCACTCTTGATTCCCTCCCATGCATTGCTGACGAAGCTACTCACTGAAGACCAGATATTGTTCCACAGACCAGAGATGAAGCTCAGACCAGCACTGATGGCTCCCTTGATTCCCTCCCATATTGCTGTGAAGACACCTCTGATAGCATTCCAGATTCCGCCGAAGATGTTCTGGATACCACTCCACGCCATCTGCCAGTTGCCAGTGAAGACTCCAACGACGAAATCAATGACGCCCTGAAGTGTCTGAATGACACCCTGAATGGCAGTGACGATACCAGATATGACTGGTCCGACTGTAGCCAGAATGACGTTGGCTGCATTGACGATGATAGGTGTGATCGTCTGAACGACAGATTCGATCATTGGAAGAATCACGTTTACCAGATTCATGATTGGCGGCAGGAGCTGACCAATCGCCACGAGAACCTGACTAATCGCTGGAATCACGACATCGTTGATGACCATACCAATCTGCTGGATGACTGGCATCATCATTGAGACTACCCAACTGATGATTGGAGTCAGTTTTTCAGCCACCTGGCCAATCATCATGAGGATCTGCTGGCCCAGTGGAATCACATTAGCAGAAATGACAGTACCAACACTATCTATGACGCTCGCCAACATCGGCATCATCTGGTTGACGAATGGAGTCAGCTCTGTAATCACCTGACCAATCACTGTGACGATTTGCTGAATCGCTGGGGCCATAGTAGCAACGATACCAGTGCCAATATCCTGGATCACTGGAAGCAGAGTAGTGGTGATGACGGTACTGATCTGCTGAATGGTTGGCATCAGTGTTGAGACCATCTGACTGATGAGTGGAGCCAGCTCTGCAGCTGCCTGACCGATCATCGTGATGATCGGCGTCATCATTGATAGCACAGATTCTTGGATCTGAGAAAGCACTGGGAAGAGTACACCGATGAGCTGATTAATGATAGGAGCCACTGCTGCAACGACTCCTCCAAGAGCACCAGTCAGAGAGGATAGAAATTGCATCATAGGTGGCATGACGTTGCTTACGACCTGTCCGAGTGCTGTAGACAGAGTCTGTATCACTGGAGCAAACGAGGTTCCTATCTGGGATCCCACTGACATGACCATGTCTTTGAAGGTAGAGAAGAATGGCATAGCTGTCTGGAACGCTTTGATCAGAGGCTGTAGAAGGCTACCACCCACGTTGAATGCTCCAGAAAGCACTGGCCCCACCATATTCGCCAGACCACCAATCGAATCAGCAGCGAATGACATTGCATCAGTGAGTGGCTTCTTGATGCTGTCAAGAATATTCATTCCGACCTTGACAACACTGGCCTGAAGGTTTCCCATCGCACCTTCAAATGTCTTAGTGGACTTGGCAGCATCGACCGCAGCCTGATCGAAGCCAAGATTCATGAGTGCCTTGTTGAATTCCTCAGCAGTGATCTGGCCATCAGCCATTGCATCACGGAAATTACCAGTGTATGCACCAGTCTTACGCAGTTCCTCCTGCAGAGGACCAGCGGCACCACCGATGGCATCAGCGATCTGATTCCAGTTCTCAGTAGTCAGCTTACCAGCACCAGCAGTCTGCACCATAGCCTGAGTAACGGACTTATAGGTGTCCGCGTTACCACCGACCACGGCATTGAGGTTGCCAGCAGCCTCAGCAAGCTTGTCGTAGTTTGGGACACCGTTACTAGCGAGCTGCATCGTGGCATTACGAATGTCACCAAGATCATAGACAGTCTGATCAGCGTATGTCTGAGTGGCACTGGCGAGCTTTTCAATCTCATCAGCACCAAGTCCAGAGAACTGAAGTCCCTGCTTGAACTTGTCAGTGGAGTCAGATGCAGCCACCATCTCACTAGTGAGGCTACCAATGGCATCGATGGCTCTGGATACACCACTGGATACAAGCCCACCTACTGCACCAGCAATTGCACCCATCTTGCCTGTTGACGACTCAACAGTCTTACTGGCCTTGTCGACCTGACTCATCGCAGCATCAGTCTTGTCTAATGAAGAGTTGATGCGGTCGAGTGCGGAGGTGACATTGTCTACCAGTGTCATTGATACCGTGACATCAGCCATGTGTCACCTCCTATCTCTTCGCGCTCCTTCGAGCCTCTCTTGCCTGTCTGGCCTCTTCACTATTGATGATGTCCAGAAAGGCTATACTTGCTGCCCGCTCTGCAGGCTGCATTCTGACGAGTCTGGACGGCTCCCACCCCCAGCGCACCATGCACTCCATTGAGTACAGAGCATATGGGTCGCCGCCCTCGACTAGTTTTTTGCCTCCTCCGTCATAGCCTTCTGAGTCTCCTCACCGAAGCCACTCAGATCACTGATGGCAGTGGCCAGATTCGCGATCTCTCCGGGCAGTAGAGCCTTCTCAAGATACTGCTGTGCTGTGGTGCAGCCCATGGACTTGATGTCGGCGACGGAGCGAAAGTCAGGATCGACGACGTGGTTCAGCACGATGAGCGTATTGAATCGGAACGGATCCTGAACCTGAGCACCAGTACGCTTGTTGGTCGTAGTGGACTGCTTTCGATAGTCATTGAGCTCTTCCTGAGACATCACCTTGATCGTGAATGCGAGACCCTTCTCACGGAATCGTTCGCTCGGATAGACCTGCTGTGTCAGTCCAGAGACATCATGCTTGGCAAAGAAGTCAATAAATGATTCAGTCATTGTTCCTCAGTTCACTTGTTCTTGGATTCTTTCGAAATCATCTTCTGATCAGCTGATTCAGCAGCAGCGACAGCAGCGGCAGCAGCTGTGACACGCCCAGCAGCAGTCAGATCAGTAGTACCATAATTGACGACAGCACCATCAGTCTTGACATCCACCACAGTGACACCCTGGCCAGCCTTGGCACTGGAGATCTCTCCATTCTCAGGAAATTCTGCCCACTCTCCCTTGACAATAGTGGTGCCAGAGTGAATAATAGGCTTAGCAAAGGCACTGGTCAGCTTGTACATACGAGTTGCACCAGATGGAATGCTCGGAGAGCCCTTGATGTTGATCTTGTAGCCAGACGTCAGAGCCTCAGGACAGAGGAGAAGATGGCCAATCACCGGTAGCTCATCAGAGGCAGTGGTGTTATAGTCCTCAATAGACACAGCGTCGACGTTCTGACAGAAGCTCTCAAGGATCTGGAAGTCTTCAAAGGTGAAGTCACAGTCAACAGTGAGTTCCGTATGAGAACCATCCAGTGTGGAGAGTACATCACTGTCCAGATTCACTCCCTTCAGCAGCACACGCTGACGCTTGGCAGGGGAGGCAGGGTCTTCGTTTGTGACGATCATGTCAAAGTAGGGAGAGATGCCAGTATCTTTGTATGCCTCCATGTGGTGCCCGAATCGAGAGCTCATATAATACAGAGTCATTGAGCCGGATCCACTACTGCCGGTGACCTTGTGTAACGTCAGTCGATGACCAACAGGCTGGATGTCTGCCTTGTCATGCTCGACGTTGACCTCTACCGATGAGACGCTAGCAAGCTCAATCTGCTTGCCATCCTCAGTGATGATCAGAGAGCCCTCACCACCGGCGATGACGGGAGCGCCAGTAGTCCATTTTCCTGTCATAATCATTACTCCTTAGTGATCAGGTGGTGATGACGGAAGGTGAGCGACACCACCAGATCGCTCCCGCTGATGTTCCAGGATCGGTTCCAGGTATGAAGTCTGAGGCCGTTCCACGGTATATATTCTAGCGCAGCCATGAGTGTAACACCTAATGCGTCCATATCCTCAGCCTTGGCGCTGTCAGGATCGAAGCTGACCATGATCTGCATTGTTCGCTCAAAGGTTCTTCGTCCATCAACACCATACTCCTGAGTGACGATGACAGGGTCTATGAACACTGCCGGGAGCTTCGGAACACTCTTCTGCCGTTCATCATAGATACTGACGGATGAAAGTGAGGGAACCTCATGCAGAGCAGCAGCAATTGTTCTCGCAGCCTCTCTGTAGTCAAGAACAAGTGTCTCATCTCTCATGGCTTGGTCTCCTCAAGCATCTTCTTCAGCTGTGCTCGCAGTCTCTTCGGAATCTGCGTCTCGATGACTCGTACGCTTGTCTCGGCCATGTGAGCACCACGATATCGACGTGTGCCATGCTCAACGAAGCTGGCATAGTGAGTCGGATTGACGATGGTCGCCTTGGTCATGGTGCCACTCTGTGTCAGACTTCCAAGTGCCCAGCTTCTACGCAGCTGACCAGTGTCAACTGGTGTCTTTGAGCGGATGAGCTTGATAGTACGCAGAACCTCTTGCCGCATGAAGACCTTGAGCATATTATCAAGAGAGTGACCAGTCGCAGCCTCTATCTTGTCTCTCCAGTCCTCAAGCTCACTGAAGTCCATTGGCATCATGTCACCGCCACGACAGTGAATGGGATCTCCTGATGATTCTCTCCAACAGCACTCCTACCAGCACTGACTGATGATGTAGTCACGTTGCCAGTGACGATGTGATAGTCTGTGCCACCATCGCTTGTGTGACGGGTGATCGTGATTCTGGCACCAGAGGCCACCTGAATGTCAGGATCACAGATATAGACTGCATCCATGCCAATCTCCGGTCTACCAGAATCAGGCTGATCATCAGTGTAGCCAGGATAGCTCATCTGTCCAGGCACCTGAGCATAGGTTGGCTCATCGAGATATCTCGCGTCAGTCAGACCATACTCGGTGGTCTGGACTGGATTAGTGATATCAGCACGATCATAGTAGAGCAGGTGAAGTGCTCTACGCATACCAATGATGTTGACTACCACGTCATCCTCCGATATCGGTTCAGCTGATCGATGTAGTTCATGAGGATGCCATCAACGCCATTGGACACATCATGTGCCATTGCACTCTTAGACTGCTCACTGGATGAGTCAGCACTGAATCCGACGCTCACACTCATCTCATTGATCGAGCTGATGAACGTCGGAGTTGGCGCTGTTCCACTCACAGAACCACCATCGGTGTTCTGCTGTGCCTTGGTGGCAAGGATATAGCGAAGATAATCCATTGCCATATCTCCCCACACTGATTCCAGAGCCTGCGGCACAGTGTCAATGTTGCAGTAGTTGAGAATAGCTTGCCAGACCTTGGTGATGATGGTGCGAGCACCATTCTGGGAAGGCATGGAGACACCATACAGGTCACAGAGATCCGTGACCTGACTCAGTACTCGCTGATACTGCTCTTCTCTGATCATGCTCGCACCACCAGTCATCAGGCTACCTTCAGCACATAGACAGAATCCATGTTCTCATAGGACGGGAGAACGATCTCCGAAACAGAGGTCACCACGTTCACAGGCAGTACCTCCTTAAAGGTGAGTACGGAGATACCACCCTCAACAATAGACACAGACGCACCAGCCGGTGCACCAGCACCACGAAGATCAGCCTCCTCAGGCGTAGTGCCATAGTAGGTAGAGCCAACTGCGTTGGACGGTAGCAGCACCACCTTGTCATCATCCATGAAGGTGTGCTGAACCTTGTTAGTGTCCTTATACATCTTAGCATAGCTGGTGACCTGAAGACCAGTCTTGCGCAGCAGATAGGACTGCAGATCAGAATCAGACAGAGCGGCATTGGTAGCCAGCGGGAACACGTCCTTACCAATGGACGGATCAGTGACCATGGTACCCCATACGGTCTGAGACACGATAGCACGAGTCAGCACCACACCATTCTGTGCGGCCTTGCGCTTGGCAGCAAGGAGGTCAGCCACGATATTGGCCTTCGGCTTACCCCACTGAGCATCAGCAGCAAGGGTAGTGACATTGGAGGTCTTCCACGTGCCCTGCGGATCATAGTTGAAGTCATAGTTGACATCCTGACCAGAGTCACTAGCAGAGGTGATGGAAATCTTACCGGTCTGCAGAAGCTGGAAGATCATCACCTCCGGATTGACCTGAGCACCCTTGATGAGTCCAGCGGCGTCGTCGAAGATACGAGACACGACGGAGTCGACCATGGAGTCATTGGCGCGAGCAAGCTGTAGCAGCTGCTGACGATCCTCCTCGCCAATGCGCATGGCCTCACGGAAGAACGGCATCTTGAGGCCAACCTTTGCCACTCCACCACGATCACGCAGAGTAGGCTTGGTGTCCAGAGCAGACGGAGCCAGCTGAACCGGTAGCTCATCCTTGCCCTTGATCCAGTCAAGGCGGAGACCCTGCATACGCTTAGCGGGGAACAGAGTGGGGCCAAGGTAGGGGGTCTCATTGGAAGCAAGATTCTGCCAGTAGGCGGCAATAGCCGGAGCGGTGATGAGTTCAGAGAGAGTCTTAGCCATCTCGTCAATTCCTTTCGTTCAGTGAATCACTTGATCTTCTGATCAGAGACAGAATCAACACTATCACTGTTGCCAGTAGTGATCTTAGTGTACCACGTAATGCGTGGCAGGGCAGTCTTGGCAGCGTCTGCAGGAGCAGTGGGGAGCTTAGAGACGTTGATGGTGCCCATATACACTGCGGCAACCGGACGCTCGCCATCCGTGACGTCGTAGTCCTGTAGAGCGACTCCTCTTGCCTTGGCGTCGTTCGAAGGAACGATGGTGCCAGCCTTCACGATCTTTCGACCATCGACAGCAGTGACGCATGCGTCCGCTGGCTTGATCATGATCGGAGTAGCCTCATAGACATTCGGATGCTGGAGAATGCCCTTGGAGGTTTCATAATTGGTGGTGTAGAGATCCATTGGTGTTCTCCTTTCTCCTCTACGCCTTGAGAGCGGCAACGATGGCGTTTACCGCGTTGATCAGTGCTGTGTTATCAGCACTGTTTTCCAGCGCAGTCAGAGCCACGATCTGAGACTTGGCCTTGAGAGCATTGGAAACGTTCTGTGTGGTGACGATAGCTCCGACTGCTGCTGTAAGCGGGTCTGTCTTTGTCCCCTTGCCAGTGAGTGATGAATCGTGCTCGATCTCGCGTGACTCTTCAAGTGTGTTCTTGGTTGTGTCAGAAAGACGTAGACCATCTGCATCGACGGTAAGACCAGACTCATTCGCCAGTCTCACACCAATGCGGTTGTCATTCTGGATCTGAAGTCCGTGTCCTGTGTCAACAGACACACCATCACCGTCTACAGTGATACCTCTTTGTGGATTCACAGTCGCAAGATCACCAGCCATAGTGATACCGTTGCCAGCTCTGATACCACCGCGCTGAGTTGCCGTGGCGGCTACGACATTGGTGCTGCCAGAGGAGGCATCAACAGCAAGAGTGTCTCCCAACCTGATGACACCATGCTGCTCTCTACTGGCCTCAGGAACGGACATGAGTCCATCCGCACGCATATTGAGATGCTCACCGACCTTGAGTCCACCCATTGTGTTGGTAGTGGCAGCTGGAATCTCAACAGGATCAAGCACATTACCAAGACCTGGTGTCGATATGGTCGGAAACCACGTGATTCGCGGCAGTACAGTGCGAGTGTCCTTAGTGGGTTTGACCGGAACTTTGTTCTCGTTCACGGCACCCTGAAACAGCAGTGCTCCGTGACCCTCACCATCTGTGATGTCGACATCATACAGCACGACGCCCCTAGCGTTCACGTCATTGCTTGGCCAGATGGTTCCTGCTGGGATCACCTTGTGCCCATAGCGCTCCTCAGTGAATCGCTCATCCTCTGTGATGGTGAAGGTGTGTGACCATGCCTGCCAGCCAGTCGGAAACTGGAGAATACCATTACTGGTTGAGTAGTTCTGTGAATTGAGCACAGCAACCATGTGTCCATCCTTTCTGGCTACACTCACTGAGTGTAATCTTACTACAAGGATGGACGAGAATAAAGTCAGCAGATGACACTACTTGGCACCACCAAAGTAGTATGCCTCAGCAGACTTCGCATTCTTTATGGATGCGTTGCGAGTCTCTGCCAGGCGCTTACCATAGTCCTCCTGAGAGACTCTAGTAGCACCCATCTGTCCACCCTCGGGAGGCTTTCCGCCACCCCTGATATCTCTGTCCCCACTATTGGAGGACGGCTCCTTGAACAGGAAGGACTTGGACTGACGAAGAGCATCGACCTGCTCCTTGGCACCAGTGATGGAGCCATCCTCAGCCACGGTGATGGTATTCATGTCCAGCTGAGACATCACCAGATCAGCATCCTGAGCGTCACTGAGTAGATCACGAAGAGCAGTCTTCTTACGCAGGGCAGTCACCTCGGCAGCATACTTCTCGCTTGCTGCCCTGTTGATGCCCTGAAGCTCCTCCACCTTGGCCTTGAGTGCAGTATTGTCACCCTCGAAGCCCTTCAGCGTCTCAATCTGAGCGTCGCGCTCAGTGAGGCTCTTCTTTGTCTCCTTCAGCTCTCCGTTCACCTCGTCAAAACGAGTCTTCGGAATGTAGCTGCCGGAGATGTCATCATCATGAGCCTTGATGATCTTGTCCACCAGGGACTCATCCACACCCAGCGTCTTCAGCGCCTCAGCATCGAATGCCATTTCAGTTCTCCTGTTCAATCATGTTACTCGGTTTACGTGTCGAGTCACGAACCATGACTAGAGGCAATTATACCTCAGTCAGTGTACTGCACCACCACATGACGTACTCCATCCCTCTGTGTGTCAGAGATGATGGTGAATGCGGATGACGGAGCTATCATCACCTCAGCCTCCCAGTCTGCATATCGACTCAGCTGTCCAAGATAGGCAGCATGGGCTCCTCTAGGGAGCCTGATCTCCACCAGAGTTGGGCCATCCTTGCCCTTCGTGTATCCAAGAGCCGTGTCCCTGTTCATGGAGGCAGACAGGATCTGACGCTGTCGTCTGGTCTTCCTCTCTCCCTGCCATTCACTACTAGTGGTTCCTCTCCAGACCACCATGTCTCTGTCAAGATCAAACGTACTGGTGGCACTCATCACATCTCTGGCCAGGGCAGCAATGTCAGAATCATGAAGCTCACCACGAAGATATGCGTTGATTCTCCACCCACTACCAGAGGTGTACTTCTCAATTGCGCCAGCCTGTCTTTCAGTGAGTCTCCTCTGGCTCATGTCAGAGCCTGTGACATCGCGCAGCTCTCTTGAGTTATTACTCAGCTCAAGCTGCATCATGTTTCTTGTGGATCTCTTCATGTCTCGCAGGGCGTTCCAATCCACATTCCCACCAAGACGAGGCATCGCATAGTGCATCATATGAACAGCACGACGGACTGAGTCTGGCATGCTGCGAAGAGCATCACCATCGTATCTTGCCTTGCTTCGTATCTCATCCACCCACTGAATCATTCCTGCTCTGCTGAGCTGTGTGGGGTTCTTCTCACCCCATCGGCTCTTTGGTAGTGGGACAGCTGATGATGCTCTTGCCTCAATCAGAGCTGCAAGCTCATCATCCACTATCTTTGAATCAGTACTGCTCATGCCACTCTTGCCAATCACCTTCAGCCTGACCCTGATGTCTGATGGTGTGAGGACGGTTGCTCTCTGTCCTCTGTCACGCTGCTCCTGTGTCTTTGGCTGAGCAACACCTCCGTACTTCTCGGCCACTTCAAGCTCGGCTCGCAGCCATGCCTCCTCATCGATGTCACTGATGTCAACAGCTGGTACAGTGGTGCTGCGGCAGTTGGGATGCAGTGGTGGTGCAGTCTCTCCGACCTGCATCCTACTGATTGGGAACGTCCTGCCATCCATCTGTGTGCATATCTCACTGGTTCGTCGATCAAGAATAGCCATGTATTCGTACTGTCTGACCTCAAGATCCTCGTACAGACGGCGATCTGCCTCTGTTGCGACACGGGCACCCTCGGTGCGTATGAGTCTCTTGGCGGCGCTGAGACTAGTATTGCACGTCTTAGCTATGGTTCGCGCGATGTCTGCCTGCTCGGCACCAGTAAGAAAGAGTCGAGGAATGGCTTGTCTGAGTGAGGAGACCAGAGCACTCTTGTTCTTCCATACTCTGTCACTGAAGCTTTCACCGAGCCAACGCTGATTGGCCACTGCACCTATCTGCTGTGGTGACTGACCAGAGAGACTCACATTGAGACCAGCTGACTTCAGAGCACCCCTAGTGAGTGTGTTCTGTTGCTGAAACACTCTGTCGAGCATCGTCTTGAGTTCAGACTCCGTGCCTGCTGCTCCGATGTTCAGATAGGCCTCAAGCTGTGTGGTCAGAGCATCGATTCTGGTGATGCGCCTGGTGGCATTGATGATCTTCTTCGCCAATGCACCGTCTCTACCTCCTCGTCCTGACAGCTCTCCTATGACCTTGCGAAGATGAGCCAGCTCACCTTTGCTCAGCACCGTATGGAGGGAATCATATGCATCCTCGCTGTCACCGAGAACATATTCGGCAACGAAGTCCCTCACTGCCGAGATCATATCTCTGCTGAGACTCTGATACAGCCGCTGAAGCCGAGCAATCGACTCATCGAACGTATCCTCTCTCACTGCATCCTCAGCTCTGATGCGTGACTCCCAGTACTCATTATTGGTGGGCATGGCGAAATCTCCTTAGTGTAGGAGTGCGTCAAGTGCACATTGCAGCATCCCAATGAGGGAGAACGTAGATGCATGTCTGTCAGACACATAGCTTAGATCACACACGACAGACTCATCCTCAGCATCCTTGATCAGCTCCTCCATGTCAGTAGAGTCATAGACCAGAATGAACGACTGTCCACCGAGATGCTGACTGATGATCTCCCTCAGCTCTTTGGCCTCATCCTTATCGAGTGCAGCCATCATGCCTCCCTAGACTTTGCAGCTGCCAGGCCTCCCTGTCTGCGCTCATCCTTCGCAGCCTGAGCACTAGCCTGTCCAAGTATCTGACCAGTCTCACTGGTACCACTCAGTGTCTGCTGCACCGTGTCATCACCCTGATTCTGCGTGATCGTGACACTACCACCGTCTCCACCAGTGAAGGAATACAGCTCATTGATGCTGCGGGACTTAGCCTCATCCTCCGCCTCGATCTGATCAAGCTCAGCGTCCGGATCATCCACAAACGGATGACGACTGATGAGCGTCTTGTCACTGAGGATGCCGACGCTGTTCTTGATGTTGGCAATGCGCTCCGTCTCATTGATGATCATAGAGGTACTGAACTGCCAGTCAGCCTTGACATCCGTGTGGTCACCCTTACCCCTGAGCAGCATGTCCTGTTCCCAGAACCAGAGCAGCTGATCGAGTGCCCAGCTCACCTCACTCTCAAAGATCGCACAGTCCATGTCAAGATCAGAATAGACGAATCTCAGTGCAACGCCACTGGCATCACCGAGCTGCGTGTTCTGCGTGTCAACACCAGAACCGAACTCATAGATGTCCTTACGCAGTCTGTCCAGATGTGCATTAGCTGCATCAGTGCTGATTGATGTGTCCAGAGTGGTGATGTCACCATTGTCACGCACGAATGCCGTACGATACTCTCGCAGATTGTGGACGAACTCCCTGCGATCGGTGCCATCATAGTTACGTACGATCTTGATGCGATCAGGCTCATCCTCAAGCGTGTTGGCGATGTCCGAAGTACGACGGTCATACTCGTCGACGAGATCCTTGATGAGACTGATGAGTGGTTGCTCCTCTGGAGAGTACTTGATAGGAATAAGCGGTATCCGGTTCCAGACGTACTGCTCCTCAGCACCTGTAGAATCAGTGATCGAATAGGAGAACTCCAATGGTCTCTCCTCATCAGGATGCCAACCACCATTCGCATCATCACGGACATAGTTCCAGACTCCTGACCTGGTATAGAAGGATGCGTGTTCGATACGGATGACGCTCCCCTCAGTCCATCTTGCAGTCTCATACACGCGAATGGCAGCAGTGAGCTCAGTGTGCTCACTGTCAGCCCAGAATGGAATCACCTCACTGCCCGGAATACGCTTGATACACATCCTGCCATCGTCATCATAGTAGACCTGAAGCCAGCTGATGCCCTGAACGATGGAGTTGGTGCAGGCTGCGTTCAGAGTGCGCTGAAAGTCCTCGTCCATATAGTCCTGGATAGCATCCTGTAGAGCCTCGTCATCTGCTACCGTGGCAGTGACGGGACGACCAAGGAAGTAGCCAATCTTCTGCCGCACCAGCTTACGAATGAAGCCATGACTCAGCATGTTGTTGGTCATCCATGCCGGAGCATCCTCCGTAGAGTCACCATAGACATATCGCTTGCGACGGTGGACATCGTTGTCAGCCTCGTAATAGCGCTGTCCAGTCTGCATGGCAGCGAGCTGTGGATCCTGTCTCCACTGCTCCACACACCACGCCACGAAGTCCACGTTCGGCTGCTGTGCCAGTGCACCAGACATGCTGTCCTGCATGTTCTGTGACTGCGTGAATGCTCCTGATGTGAGCTGTGTGTTGAGCAGCATACCAAGATTGATGAGTCCTGCGTTCATATTGTACTCCTATTGGCCTCGTCTGATGATACAATTCTAGCTCTCGATGCAGCCCTCCTACTCTCCCTGATGGCTCCATGTTCTACAGTGCCCACGCTGCTACTCCTCTACTGTCCTCGAATGAGAAGCTGTCACCACTCAGACCCTCAGTGGCATAGCGCATGGCATCCATGGCGTGATCATTCCCGTTCTCTAGTGGTCTCGGAAGCTGTCTACCAGTTGCTCTCTCTGTCTTCCACTGATAGTTGCTAAGCTCTCTGATCACGTTTGTGCAGTCCCTATGCACCACCAGATGCCAGTCCTGTAGTCTCTGAATACCAGCTCTGATTGAGTCTGGCCCCTTCTGTGCCCCGACCATCCGCTCTGCACCAAGTCGTCTAAGCTCATTGATGGTGCGAGGCTCGGCTGAGTCGGCTACGATGCGTCGCGATGCCCATCCATGATCTACGAGTGCCCTGTATATATCCTCGTTGGTCATGCCAGTACCGTATATCTCATCGCTGACATAGATGCGCTGATGCTCTCTGTCTACCAGCAGCTCAACACCAGCAGTCGGATCCTGCGCAAAACCAAAGTCCATACCATAGTAGGCTCTGACCAGTGGATCACCGTGCTGGTCACGCTGACGGAGGAGACTCGGCACATCAAAGCGCATAGTCTCCCAGTCAGTGTAGATGAGACCCTCACTGACTCCCCACTCTCCAAGACCCTCGACCGCATAGCGTCGCGGCCACCTAGTCCTCATCTTGTCGAACAGAGCACGATCCGCAGGATTGAGCCACTCATTGCATTGATACGTGGTGGTCATGGCGAGAACATCGTCGTCAGACCTGTCGAAGAACCTCGCCTTGAGCCAGTGATTCTCGTTCCACGGGTTGAACGTCAGCATCAGCTGATTGTAGTAGCCAGGGTCTCGCTCACCACGTATGCTCATGTCCAGCTTGTCGAATGCGTTCTCATCATCGATCTGATAGCACTCCTCTATCCAGCACAGATTGAGATACCCCTCTGGCACGGTGATGGAGGTCAGTGACTGTGGATCATCCATTCCACGGAACAGAATAACCTGACCAGTTGGCAGATAGGTCAGCTGCAACGGTGCCATGGTGGCATGCCAGTAGGCTCCGACTCCCAGTCTGTCGATTGCCCACCTGAGCTGAGCGAAGCAGCTGTCTCGCAGTCCGGCATAGTAGCGCCTGACCACGAGTCCGTTGGTCTTGGGCTGCTGCATGATTCTGTAGATCATCTTGAGAGCAGCAGTGGTGGACTTCTTACTACCACGACTCCCCTTGACTACGAGATATCGTCGACGTGATCGCCAGAACTCTCCATATCCACCTCCAACCACATCAGGCAGGTAGATCCTCGTCACTGTAGAGCCTCCTCACCACTGATCACCACTCTATCAGACGCTGTGCTCTGCTCTCCCACCTGATGAATACGATTGCGCTCTCGCACCGCTGCGATCATGCTGTTGGCAAGAGAGCTGGGTACCTCTCTGCCCTGTGCTCGTCCAGACTCTATGCGTAGTCTCATCTCATCTATGATCAGCTGTAGAGCCTCATCTGCGAGATCACCAGTCCAGCTGAATCGTCCAGCCTGTACTCCTCCCAGCTCTACACCTCTCGTCCGACACCACCTCAGAGCACGCAGGCATGGAGGCCTCCTCTCCAGAGTCTCCGCGCGTCGTCTAAGCTCTCGTCGCATGAACACCGGACCATCAGCAAGGGCATCAATGATGTCTGTGTGTCTCCACAATGCACATTCGATTGCCTGTGCTCTGTCCATGCCACTGGCACGAAGAATGACGTATCTCATCTCAGCAGCACTCAGCTCATCACGAGTGGCCTCCTCCCTCGCCTCCTGCCAGAACAGCAGCTCCCGCTCATCTGGCATGCCATCAGTCATCCACTCGTCATCACGATCACCAAGCTCGGACACATCAGAGTGCAGAGTGTCTTGTACTCTGCGTCCGAGTGCCATAGCCTCGGCTCCTCTGCTCATGTGATCACCTCCAATGAGAGCTGTGTAGCACACCTACTGCCAAACACTCCATAATCGTCCTTCCTACGTCCGTTCACAGACATCCTGATGACGCTCGTCCCCCCCCTCACCACAGAAGACCGTCAGATCATCCTTAGAAGGACGTACAGCCACGAATGCACATGGCTCACCATCCATGATCATAGCCCTAGTGTGTCTAGCAGTCTCTGCTCATCGGTTCTCTGCTCATCCTCCGTCAGCTGGCGAGCCGTGTTTGGCATGAGGGTGTTGAGTCGTCTGATCACGTCAGGATCCGAATCATGTCTTCTGTGCGTCATATGAATATTCTAGCTCATCTGCGACACCTCCTATCTGAACAGATACTCAGAGGCAGGGTGGTATCTGACCCAAAATGGTTATACTGTTATTATACCTACCATACTCAGATTCAGAAAAATAACCTGATATACAATCCGATATACCACAATATACAAAATAACCTGATACCAGTCAAACCTTTTTATATTTATATATATGTATATATACGCATACATTGTTTACTAATTAATATTATATTATTTATACGTAAAAAGGAGTATAATAAGTATATCGTAGTATATCGGAATTTTTGAATTCCCTCAAATTCCAACGTTTTCCCGTCATTTGTATATCGCCTGGTATATACAATCGCAGTTGTATATCGTGGTATATCCGGTTACGCATAACGAATAACGATTTCAGGATCCCTCAAATTTCAGTGATCTCAGTTTTGGTATATCCGTTCTGCGCTGCGTATATCCGTTCCGCGTTGTATACTGCTATAGACTATATATCACGTTATACAGTACGTGATCTGTCTTGTATATCAAAAACAGTCCTATATATCGGAATAGAAGTAGCCATCGTATATTGGGTATATCAGAATAGAGACCCTCCATGCCAGATCCAAGCTCATAGACGGTATCCGATCCGCCCCGTTATACTAGGTATACAACAGCACAGTATATCAATATCGAGGAGGGAACCACATATGCCGATCGACATCACGGTGTGCGACAGAGTGAAGAGACGACTGGATGAGGTGATGCTTGACGGCAGTGAGCCAAGAGCAGATCAGCTGGCAGACACGGTCAGGGTGCTTCTGTTCAGTAAGGCACCGGAGGGCCGTAGACTGGCAGACAGGTGTCATCTGGTACACACCGATGCCAATGTACAGCACTGGGACGGACATAGTCTGACCGTAGGTGACTGCTGGGTACCAGACGGCAGTGATGAGCAGTGGCAGCACACTATGGATGACTCTGGTCAGTTCACGATGGTCGAGAGAGTGCTGATGGATGCGTTCGTTGGTATCCCGATGAGGGATGACGGATACAGGGACGCCACTGGCTCTCTCCTACAGCATCTGACCAGACCTCACTGTGTGGAGGGATGCATTCGTCCCGAGCACCTTATATATAGAGAGAGGGAGAATGGTGGTCTACCAGCTGTATTCATGCTGCGGCCAGGAACCTATGCTCATTGCAGACACATCACATGGCTCAAGGACAAGACAGAGAGGATCTGGCGAGTCATGCCCAGGGGAGGTGGATATCTGGGAGTGTATGACTCACTGCTGGGTGCTCAGGAGCGAGCATATGACTACACCCTGTGCACTACCACCGGTGCATCACAGATAGTGGACTACACGATGCGCGTGACCAGAGATGATGATTCATGTGGCGCGGGGCTACAGACACTGAGCTATGGAGGCGAGGAATGAATAGACATAGGAGTGACAGCCCCCCCTAGTATTCTCTATCAGAGTCATGTGTCGTGAACACATGTCAGTGGTGAGAGGATGAGCCGATGACGAAACGTAGAATCACGAATCTGGCACTGTCATGCCATGGTAGAATAGGTGCCGTGACTATGAAGACATACAGTGCCAGTAGAGGGACTCACTCTTCTGGAACACAGCCCAGCAGAGCACTGATTCCAGACTGGTTCTGGGAGCTGCCAGAGGTGCAGGAGTACATTCGTTGCTGTCGGGCTGGCTGTCATAGAGGTGGTCGAGCACCTGAATTCATTGACACTGCTCACGACTCGCCAGGAGCATGAGCTGATTTGTGTCTTTACCAGACATAGGTAATAATTGATATTACCGAGCGGGAGCTGGTTCCGCTCACAGGACTAAGGACAATGATCAGAATGAAGAATTCCTTCGAGACCATCTTCAACGGCCACCCCCTCAGCATCACTCAGAAGGAGCTTTCGCTTCTCCGCCTCATCAGCAACGCCCTCACCGATGGCGGGATCAGCTACGATGGCGCAGCCTTCGACACCCTGCTCGCGTCTCAGGAGAGCCAGGAGGCTGGAGACCTTGGCCCTCTGTATCTGTGCGACACCAGGGACATCTCCATCAGTGATGATCCGCTCCGCCGCAAGATCGGCCCACTGCTTGCCTCCCTCAGCAGGAAGGGAATCATCTGCATCGAGTATCGTCGGCAGAAGGAGACCCTTGACTGGAATGGCAAGCCCTTTGCGAATGGCAGGGCTCACACCATCAAGTTCATTGATCTCTGGGGGTATCCGACTATGATCAATGAGATCATCGAGCGCATCAGTGCCAATGTCTGAGCAGACTCGTCAGAGTACAGGGGGGTGCTGCCCAGTAGTCACACCCCCCCCCCGACCCATGACGACATCACAGTGAACAGAGTCAGATAGGTCAGTCAATAGAGCTGAAAGAGAGGACACACAAGATGAACAGCACGAGTGAAAGGGACAGGACACTGTACGAGATCATCGACTGGTGTGAGCAGAACGAGACCATTGGTCTGGAGATCGCGAATGCTCTTCTGTCACGACGTAAGATGGAGGGATATGATGCCGCGAAGGCACATGCAGACGCATACAGGAGTATGGCTGACCATTGTCGCTCCATGCTTAGCTACAATACCTCCCTGCCTTCGGAGGTGTTGAATCAAAGCAAGGACGCGAAATGAACAGGATGAACACTCATCACTGGCTCCGTTGCCACTCATGATCTGTAGATGTGAATCAAGCCTATAATAAGGTGAAGGTGCTGAGTCCTTTCTGCTGGTGATCGTGGTTATCTCTCTCTCTCGTCATGGTGGTCACTGGTTGTTTCCACTCAGCATCACCCCTACCCTGATAGCTCAGAGGACAGAGCATCGGCCTTCTAATCCGTTGGTCGTCGGTTCGAATCCGACTCAGGGTACTAGAGAATCTGTGCCATTCCGACACGATTCAGGATATAGGATAGGAGACCAATGACTGAGGACACATGTTGGATTCCTGATGGTCTGTATACGATACGCACGAGAGCTGGCCATGTGCAGCCTCTCCCAGAGAATCTCAGCTTCCGCGAAATGATATCAGAATGCAGGCTGTATGCAGACCGGGCTGGACTCCCAGCATATCTGTATGATGATGAGGGTGAGGAGGTGATTGGTGTATACCCCAAGTAATGTACAAAGCACATGACACACACACTACGATGAGATGAGGATACGATTATGGCATTGAAGATATTCGCGGACACGCTGTGTGCTGATGAGGTGCAGTGGTACAAGACACCAGGCGGTGTTGACTACTGTATTATCACTAGCAGTACACTGACGACCAGTGGACGACGAGAGGTGTATCTGCGGGACAGGTCTCGCACTGACCAGAAGGTTCCACTAGTAGAGAGTCAGATCTTCAGTATTGGCAGATCTGGCGACAGATGGCGTGTCTATGGTAGTGGGGAGAGGCCTGCACGTAGGTTTGAGAGCTATGACGACTGTATGACCTACATCGCTCAGGTGATCGACACAAGGTATAGTAGCCAGTGTGACGGTGCTCCTCAGAGCCAGGTTCTTGTAGGAGAGCAGAGATGGTGATGGGAGGCAAGGATGCTGAGACTGACATGCTCGCAGGCTACGATCAGATGAGGATATCCCTGACAGTGGCCGATCTGTATCACTTTCTGGATAGGGCATTTGCTCTGGGAGTGCGGAAGGCATGTGGCACGGTGACTGAGACAGCTGACGCCATGGGTACGGTGCATCGCATTCTCACTGGGGCGCAGCAGAATCCGATCAGCCCATGGAATGCAGGTCCTCCTGCTGATCCAAGAGGCTATCGATATGATCCAGTCGTCAGTAATTGGAGAGGAGAGGATGATGATGACAGATGAAGAAGCGAGGGAGCAGCGTGACAGCATTGATACCTACCGCAGCGCTCACATGAACACAGGTAGTAGAATGTCTATACGAATTGATGTGGAGGAGGTCGGTGATCAGCAGATTATTTCGATCACACCTACTGAGAATCTTGAACCAGCAGTCATGATCGGTATAATTGAGATGGCTAAGCTTCAGATCATTGATGTTCTGTGTCCCACAGCTGGCTCTGTGCCTACCACCACTGGTGCGATGGTGGTCTGACTCTGATTTGTGTTTTTTACCAGTAAATAGTATAATACACTTATTCGGTGTGTGTGTGTGTGTGTGATGACACCGTATTTCGAAAGGACAAAGGACAATGATCAGAAAAGAATGGTATGCAGTACTCTCAGAGGACGAGATCAATGGAGATCGGTCATGGTACATCGATGAGACGCTGAACAGTCATGACAATGCCATGCTGTATCGTGACATCAACACTGGCATTGATGGAGAGAAGCGAATCGTGGTACGCTGTACACTGGGCATGGCAGTCTTTCGTCTGTTGTGCCTTGTGCTGATGCTCGTCTCTTGGCCAGTGTGTCTGTATACGTCCATCTGGCTCTATGCTGCTCAGGTGCCACCATACATGAGTGGCTATGCTCTGATCACAACTGACGTTGTCTCAGTCATCGTTGCAGTGATCTCCACCATCGTCTGGCACTATTCAACTGATATCTATCACTCCATTGGTACTCGATATGGATGGACTGTTGATGATTGATGAGAGTGACAGCACAGCTGAGTAGTGATGTATTGAGTGTCTTCCTTGGAGGTGTCAGATGACTATGAGTGAACTAGAGACAGAGTGTAGGAGGTTTGTAGCAGACATGACAATGAGCCACAGGATCAGGGAGAGTGAGTTGGAGAGTTTCCTGTATTTCGTGCATGAAAGACATCGTATCTGGTGTAAGAGAATACAGGGATGCAACCCCCCATACACTGATGACAGGCAGCTGGCCTCACTGTCCTTCTGCAATGTGTATAGAGTCCTTGACAGAGGATCACAGCAGATGGTTCGATGGCTGAATTCTGATGAGATGATGCATGCCTCATTCGACGACGTCATGATTCTGTGCTGGCTGTACCGTCGCACCAATAGCACTGATGGGTGGTCTATGGCAGTGACCCGCTTCGGTCTACCGAAGTATGACAGTTGGGAGCAGTGGCTTGACGCAGTAGAAAAGAGTGGTATACAGATCGTGAGCGGTGTTCCATACAATGTGTGCAATGGTGGCAGGCGAGGTGTTCCGCTCGTCAGAACGCTGTCTGAACGAACCAGGATAGCAATCGACTCTGGTATGATGCCAACTACTCCCAATGGTAGTCATGTGCTCACTATTGAGAGGATGTCAGAAGCTCCTGGGATGGGTGAGTTC
>CYGL01000303.1_pt1 | contig 22168 bp, 39 predicted proteins | sample 485531 | NCBI WGS metagenome assembly CYGL01 (sample SAMEA3497897, study PRJEB9818) | human gut metagenome | reverse complement strand
CTTCCGATTTCTGTGTCCCGCTAACAGAAGCACTAATGCGCCATTTGTAAAGTGCATTACGCGGAGGCGTTACATGCGTGTTGTAGACTGTCTTTAAGGTCATAAGATCATTTCCATCCATACCTTCAACAAAGACAGTGAGTTCGGGACTGATATCGTTCAGAACATCTACTAAATATCCTTCTCGAATTACAGATGCAAGAGCTGTGCTGGATGCCGCCTGAGAAACTGTGGTCACATAATGTTTTACAAATCCGTCTTCATCAAACAGACACTGGTTTAACACATCTTGTGAAATAATTTGACCGAGTAATTGAATATGCTTATTCATAACGATTTACCTTATTAGTTGAACATACCATGTCTTTTAGCGCGTTGACCGTCACCAGCATAATGATTATTAGCGGCAGCAATCATCCACGCGTTTTTGAATATGTATAACTTCACTTTACACCTTAGTTAACGTCTGAGTCCAGTCTAGACCTTCAAGATCAACTTTTGCAATCTTCTCGTAATAACCAGCATCAATATCAGGAACCCAGCGACCATAATCCACATTACAACATATTGGATCGTCTTCGTAACCCATTAGAGTTCCGTTTTTATCACAGGCAAGATAGGTGACCCAATTTGGAACTGTTAAGTTAATACCATGAAACTTAACAACTTTATTAGTTTTAAACAGAGCTTTTACACGCATCACTCTACACCTAAATATTTGTGAATCTGCAACTGCACGATGTAATTATGCTTCATTGCGTATTTAACGACAGCTTGAGCGTTTGCTTTGTTAGCGACGTCATCCTGTTCATCCATAGGTTGAAGATAGATATCACCTTTAAAGTGTACCGGAGGACGTGCGATAAATGGTGTTGCACGGTGATCCAGTGCCTGCAACGGTAATCCATCTTCCTCTTTGACGTTTCCGCTTTTCATTACATATTTGAAAGCGTCTGCTCTGGCGGAAACACTAGGATGAATCTTTGCTGCCTTAGGACTACATACTACCACACAACTATAGTTGAGTTCACGCGGGATAGGCATAGTTCCGTTAGTTTCAACCTGTACACGGTATCCTTTCATATCAATAAGATAGTTGATAAAATTAACAACTTCAGGTTGACGGAAAGGTTCGCCACCAGTAATAACAACTAATTCAGTCTTAGCTTCACCAGTAACACGGACAATCTCTTTCCAGATATCGTTATGACTCATCTTCTTACGATTGGACGTATAGTTTGTATCACAACCTGGGCATTGTAAGTTGCAACCAGCTAATCGAACAAATACGGCAGGTTGACCACAAAATGGGCCTTCACCTTGAATGGTATGAAAAATGGAATGTACGTCAAGAATACCACGTTCACGAACTAACTTCTCAGGATCCTGAGTATTAATAATTTTCATATGATTTCCAAATTTGGCTTGAGCCCAGTGGTGGGCGATAATGGCTTGTGCAAACATTTGAACCTCGGGGTAAGATAACAAAGGGGCAGTAAATGCCCCTTCTGAGTTTCCGAAGTGTCTACAGATTACTCTGCAGATTTCTGAGACGGAATTTCTACGTTAGCGGCCGCCTGTGCAATATTAGCAGGTACTGGAACTGATACGCGACCAGTAATACCCATGTATTTTTTCCAGCGAGCATATTCAGCTTTGACGTTCGCTTCGTTCAGGCCTTTGTCCAGTGCAACCGGCAGAACGTAGCTGATCGGTGCAGTCTGGCCCAGCTCCAGGGTGACAGCGTCAAAGATATCCCATGCAGCACGGCACAGAGTACCAACACCAGGCTTACGAATACCGTTCTGTTCTGGCTCTTTCTTAGCTTCACGTTCTGCCGCTTTACGAGCGCGCTCTTCGTCCTGCAGACGTTTCTTCTCAGCGCGTTCTGCGTCACGTTTCGCTTTTTCAGCGGCCTTAGTGGCTTCGCGGGCAGCGGATACACGGCCTTTAACATCTTTCAGAGTGGATTCAATGCTAGAAACCAGATCTTCAGATGCTGCAACGGCAGTTTTCAGTTGATCGTTGTCTTTGACTTTACGTGCTGCTGCTTTAACAGCTTTCAGACCTTCTTTAGCGGTCTTCAGTTGAGCGGTGACTACCCCTTCAACTGCTTTAACTTCGTCCAGCAACGAACCTTCGTGTAGGGTGTCGAACTGTTCTTTAACAGCGGACATAGCACCTTCGATCACATTGTAACCGGCAGTGGCTTCGTTCATTGCGGCGTCAACTTTAGCCTGTAATTCACGTGCTGCTTTTTCTTCAGCTTCACGTTTTTTCTTTGCTTCAGCTTCTGCAGCGGCTTTCTTTGCTGCTTCTTCAGCCAACAGTTGTTCTTCAGTTTTTTGCTTAGCCATGATTTAAATCCTCACAGTGTGGTTATTTGTTTGTGAACTACGTTTCAAGTGGTTGCACTATAACCCCTCTAAAAGAACTATGCAATATTTTAGTTAATTAATTTAAGCCACGTTCTTTTACCCAGACCCCTAATGTATTACTCGATGTATTACGCTTCACACCTTGTGCCTCTAAACGATCCATCATTTGTTTTCTAAGCTGAAGGATTTCCTTCTTGTCACGAGGTTCACCAGCTTCTTTCCACATTTCGTCAGCAACAGCGAAAATAATATCGCGAGTGCCGGCTGTACGCGACGTTGCGGCACGTTTTTCGGTTGCCGGTGTGCTAGTACCTTGCCGCTCTTTTGTCGGTGTCCATGCCCGTTGTACGCCCATGTTTGTTTGTACGGTTGGGCCGTCAATGATGGTGGATTCCAATGAACTATCATTCCGTACTTGAATATTAGGCTCCTCCCCCCAAACTCTGGAACAGAGCTGCCTTCGCGGTACATGCACTCACCCTCTTTATTACTAGCAATTCGCCCAGTCCGCTTGTTCAGCCACATCCGCATCTATTACTGTCCTCCGGTATCTCTAATTTAAAAAATAGTGAATGATCTTACTGATCATTTTCTTTGGATATAAAGCACCTTGCTTATTACCCGTTAAGTTGATGTACAAAAGTTGCATTTGTACATCATCAAACTCTTTATATAGTTCTTCAACTTCCAACGGAAGAACTACAGTAGCTTTCGCTACAACACAGAATTCCATACTCATGAAGACGTTGGAAGTTTGGATGCTTGGCTAATACCTGCATCCGATCATAATCGACTAATATGTACATTTAATCCTTCCACCATTCTGGTCCACAATACATTCCTTGCAATTCTTCTACGTTTATTATTTTTCGAACTCATCTTCAATATTGATTACTTGACTTTCGTGAAAAACTGCAACACCGTGAATAAACCGTTTAGCTCTTTCACCTTTAATTACACCATAACCTAACTCTTCCCACTCTTTAAAAGTCTTCCATTCACCTTCTTCTGGTAAATGGTCATTACTCCTGAATGTCATCTTTGCCATATAAGCCTCAAAATGGAATGTCGTCATCAAAGTCTGGTGGTAGTTCTTTACCGTTACCATTAAGAATAGGTTGATTAAACGTAGAATGCAATACTGTCGTACGAGAATCAGTCTGCTCGTCTTCATCAAACTTATTCGTATAACTTCCACCAAACTGGGACAAGCCATTCATTGCTGCGATTTGTACAACCGGACGTTCGTTGGTTGCTTCTTTCTTACCGAACTCACTACCGTCATAACAACTATTCAACACTTCAGGAAACTTACCCTTCAAGTTGACATAAATGTGCGTCGGTACACGGAGCTGGCTGACCACATTGAGGGCTTCGTCAATGTTGGCTGGGATTGCCAAGCTGCAATGCTCACGCCACCAGTTACGCGCTTTCTTGCCTGCAAAGCCAGTATGGAACAGACAAATGTACTGTTGAATAGTTTGTGAGCCACAAAGATAATCTACACGAAGTGTTGGTGGCTTAGAACGGTCACCCCTGTTCTCATGACGATAGTAACTCACCATATCAACTTTCAATACCTCAGTGACTGGTAGATCATTCTTGATAATAGCTTTCGTACTAGCACTCGCCATTAGTTTCTTCTCAAAAGTAAACTCATGACCGCAATAACCAGCACGACACGCTTTATTATTTGTAATGGTATAACCTAACCCTTGCAGATAGAGTATTTCTTCATGGGACATACTACTTGTATCGAATGGTTTTAACCCACCACAATAACGAACTGACGCATGGTTCCATGTCTTACATATTGGACATTCTTTAACAGGTGCAGCGGACTTTCCTTTCTGCCCTGGGCGCTTAGGAATGACAGGGTCATTAATAGGCCCAAGACGTCTTGTGTTACCAGCATAATCCAGTACAAGACAGTTCTGTTTATGCGAAGCGGAGATAGCTTGCAAACGACCTTCCGTTGTGGTCAAATCAAAACCATCAGCATAATCAGGTCGAGTACCACGTCCAAGCATCTGAACCCATAGGCGGGAAGATTGGGACGGGCGCATACCAATTATCAAGTCAAGACCCGGATGGTCAAAGCCTGTCGTTAATACGTTGTTGTTCGCTATTGCCTGCAAACGACCAGCTTTAAAGTCAATAAGGTACTGGTCACGCAAGGCTTTCGGTGTATCACCAGTTACAACTTCGCAACTAATACCGCGCTCGTTGAGATAGTCTTTTACATCTTTTGCATGGTCTACACCAGCACAAAAGATAAGCCAACTCATTCTACCCTCTTCTTCCGCAATACTAATTGCATCATCTAATAAATGGCGTGTTACATCAGGGTCGTTTACAACCTTTTGAAGCTCACTTTCAATGAACTCACCTCCTCGAGTATGAACACCACTTACATCATACTCTTTCTTTGTTTTACGTGGTACTAACGGAACAAGATAACCTTCATCGATGAACCAGTTGAAGCACTCTACGGTACACGCGTTAAATACGATTTCATCAAATAAAGCGTTAGGCGCATAATCGTCTTTGATAATAGAACCAAAACCAAGACGCCAACTCGTAGCAGTAAGACCGATAATCTTTAGATATGGGTTCTTTTCACGAATGTGCGCAAAGAAGGTCTGATAACTTGTTTGCTGATTTGGGCTAATAAGGTCACATTCGTCAACTATAATAATATCAACGTCCTCAAAGTATTTAGCTTGTTTTGCAACAGACTGAATACCTGCGAACGTTATCATTGCGTTCTTATCTTTGCGGCCCATACCAGCACTATAAATACCAGTCGGTGCTTCAGGCCACAACTTCTTAAATTTATCGTGGTTCTGGTCTATCAATTCTTTTACGTGAGTAATTACCATCATGCGGGTACTACCCCAATTATCATGAATTGTCTTTAATAGACCAGCAATTACAAGGGACTTACCAGTCCCTGTAGGCAACAAGATAACAGGATTTCCTGACTTTTCACCATGCTTGATGAAATAGCGCAATGTACTATTTACTAGCTTCTTGCTGATAATACACGTAGTTTGAACATTTACTCACCGTAATAATCTGCTGCTTCGTATTGACCACATGCTGCCATCTGATCTTCCTTCGTTAACACACCTTCGGTTCCATCAGTGATGTATGCAGTAGCAGAAGCTACTTTGATTGCACATCTCCAGGTTCCATCTTCAAGCGGATAAGAATGCTTACAGGTGCGGCAGTTAACTTCAGGCATTTTGTTGTTATGACATACCGCTTTGTGGTCACACCATTTGCATTTATAGTAAGATTTACTTTCATTGATCTTAGGTGGTGGGCATTCTGCCAGTGCAATTACAAATCCACGGTCTTTGTAGCGTTCTGCGGTTTCTTTATCAAACGGTACAAGCTCTGCCCAAATCTCATCCGTGTTCTTATTAACTGCAATATAAAGAGCGGCTGGGAGTCCATAATACAACATGTATTCCTGCATCTGAACATAGTGCTCCCATTTGGATTCCATCACACCATTAACGACAAGTTTCTTGAACGAATCGTTATTGTGCGTTTTCATCTCCGTCAAGATTGGTGTAGAAGGTTGTGGCATGTCAGGGCAACCAATGACAATACCATCTATCGCGGAGCCAAAGTGACCGTTGAGATAGCTGACTCGATACTGGCTGCCATTTTCGTCTTGTTGGATGACTTGCATACCGGCGGTAAGTAGTAAGGCCACGAAGCGACCTTCTTCAAGATGCCCACGATTGAATAGACGTAAGGTTTTACCGTTAAAGTGTGGTTTTGTTGCCCATCTCCATCCGTAGAAGATTGCTCTGCTACACTCTTGCCCGATAAGACTAATCCCAAGATGCGAACGGAATCCGCCATCTCCCTCTCGATATGCGTCTTCAATATGCGGTAATACTTTTCCGAGCCATACTCTGTAAGCGGATCCTTGATCTCGTTCAATACAGTCATTGAATAACTCCATTGTCTTAGTAGCAGGATAAAAATGTGGCATATCATAATCCTATATAGAAAAATAAAGCTCCCGGAGGAGCTTTATTATAACATGATTTTTAATTACTGTGCAGCGTCATCGCCTTCAGTGGAACGTTTCCACGGTGGAGTCTTGGTCTGAGCTGCTTTAGCGATATCGTCCTGGACTTCGGGTTCTGCATGGTTAGCAGTACCAGTGTTCTGAGCTTGAGTTTGCGGTTGCTCTGCTCCAGGCTGTACCTGCTGAGTTGCCCAGTTAGGCTGCTGTGTGGTTTGTTGCCGTGGCTGCTGCGCACCAGTAGCCCACGGTTGAGATTGCGCCGCACTGTTAAAATCAACTGTTCCAGACTGCTGCGGTTGCTGTACCGGCTGCTGCGGCTGTTGTTGCTGCGGTTGCTGGAACCCCTGAGTCTGAGGTTGTTGCTGCTGTTGCTGCGGCTGCTGCCCAAATGCGCCCGGGAAACCCTGCTGCTGCGGTTGCTGCTGTTGTTGCTGAGCACCACCGAACGCACCGCCACCAAATGCTGGGGATTGTGCTGCCGCTGCCGGAGTTGATTTAGGCAGGTTAGCCATATCCGCCTTAGTTGCGTATACAACACCTTCCATATTATCAATTGCTTGATAAATCTGAGGTTCGTTGTTTGGCTCATAGCCAGGTTGCTGACGAACTTTCACTTTCAGGTTGAACGGAATACCGTGCAGTTGTTCAGTATCGTTCCAAACTGGAACTTTAACAGCACGGGACAGCTCTGCCAGTTCTTCCATTGCAATCTGTACAGCGACAGGGTTCGCGTTCTTGACGTTGTAACCGCCAAACATTACACGACCAGCAAAATCACCCTGCATGATCTTAAACTGAAGATTCAGACGCGCACCGCCTGGAGTTTTAGTCGGTTTGATTTCAGAGTTTACAATCTGAACAACATACCAACCAGCGGGCATCAAGCTGTTGTGTTGACGCTCTGCGTGCTGTCCAGCGTTAAATTGCATTCCTAAACCGGCCATTATTGTACCCCTTTGATTTTGTTAATGATTGCACCGAGATGTGGATATTCCATCTGTTCTAACGAACCAGAACGATCTTTACATACATTTGACAGATCTGGTCTGGTCAGCAGATAACGAAAATCTGCTTGAGTATTTTGGTCTTTACCAACACTAATTTTAAAAACTTCATCAAAAAAGTATGGTAATTCTGGACCTAATTTTGCACCAGGCATAGAAGGACCATAAGACGTAATACCTGTTAACTCGTCCTTATTACGGGACATTTTAGCTGCCATGTATACGTTAAGTCCAGGGATATCTCGAAAAGCACGAACTAACGTTTGCATCTTTTCAATGAGATCCCCATAAGCCTGACGCGGATCCTTCACAGTACGCTTCGCATTGTTAAGACACTTTTCAGCAATCTCAGTAAGTGAATCCAGCGCAAGAGACTGAAAGCGCGGTAAACCATCTTCACCTACAGGGTTGTTTGCAGGGTTAGTCGCCCAAACATAAGCCTGCTCCACATCCTGGATATTTTCAACCGTGATGGTTGGAATATCGTAACAGATATCTGGTCTGTTTTCACCAAACACACGAGCAATGTTATTCGGTGTTAAAGACAGAAGCCCAGACTCTGCAGAAATCAACAACGGTCTTGGAAGAGTCGCTGTAAGCATGGTCTTACCCATACCGGATTCACCATACACAAGCATCTTGACACCAGTGTCCAAAACTGCCTGCGCGGTAGTTGTAAATTGCATATGTTGTTCCTTGTGTGGTTACGGTTGCAATACTAGGACCTAATTAACCTGAATGCAAACGTGATTATTCACTAATATCTGTTGGATCACGGAAACTTTGATGCGTAGGAATACGCAATTTGTCTTTCATACCGTGAGCAAAGAATTTCCATTTAGAAATCTTCCCAATGAATTCATCAGGATGCTCAAAATAATATTTGCGTTCTTCGTACGTAAGACGACCAGCACCTACACGCATCTCTTGCCCGACTTCAATAAGATCTTCAAGGCCTTCTGGTACTGTAAGCACACGTACATCAAATGAGCCAACCATACCATTTGGAATCATATTTTCCTGATGGGATGAACGGAACGTCTGTCCTAATTCGTTAATCTGAGCCTCATTTGCGTTGGTGCAACCTTCAATGATACGAATGATCTCGCCTTCACCATCAGTGAAACGTTTAATGCGGAGATAACCGCCTTCACGCTGCGTACTACGACCCCATTTATATTTCGCTTCAAGGTCACGAATAATAACTCCTTCGTATCCCATATCGAGCCAAATATTTTCCCACTCCAGGAGTTCTTGTTCGTTGTTGACCACATACAGCGGCACAACCTTCACGTCCATTAACTCACCGTTAGCGTGGCATTCGTCCACGTACTTCTTGAGCATATCATAACGCTCTTTGTACGGTAGATGTGCAACATTTGGTTCGCACAAATCGAACACATGCCACGTCCAAACGTATTCACCTTCAATCTTAGATGTTGCACTACTTGTCTTGCGACATAAGTCAAAGTCCGTTTCATCCCCAACGGCAAGCTCACCGTCCATACCATCATAGATGGGAGATCCAAATACCTTTGCGACCTGCTTATTTGCAAAAGATTTAAGACTTCGTCCAACAAGCTCCCCAAACGGTTTCATCCCACGAACGCCGTCAATTTTAGGCATGATGCCTACGGGGTATTTCTGTTTAGCTGAATCCCAATCTGTTGCTAGAAAAGGACGAAATTTTTTAGTCATCTGAACCCTCCACATGCAAACTCGTCATGTATAGATTTTCTCATATTGTCCAACCATTCTGAAGCAAGAGCTAAGCCTTCATCCGTAAATGGAAACACCTTCTGTCTACGTTTACCATTAATTTGAATCGTGGCGCACCAACGCTCATAACCGTTATTGTTTATAAACCGGGATACACCCTTCACACCGGAAGTATTGTTATTCTGAATAATTTTATTACAATTATTTTGACTTGATGTGGCTTTTCTAATATTGCACCACCTGTTATCAAAACCTTTCCCGTTTTTATGGTCTATTTCAGCTTGAGGATCTTCCCCTGTCATCCATTTCCAAATGACCCTGTGAACAAAGTAATCGCGTCCTTTAAGACCCACATACTTATAATTTAGACCATAATACCCAGCTTCCGCTCCAGCAACTCTTCTCCTCCAACTTTTACGCCAACTAAGAATGCCAGTTTCCGCGTTATAATCCAATAACTCTTTTAATTCCTGTTGACTATAAGGAATAGGTTTAAATCGAGCCATTGAAATTTACCTTTGTATGTTCCCGAACAAGAAGTTTTAACTTCCTAACCCAAGATTGCTGTTTCTCAATGTTAACTTTTTTCGGTTTAGGAATAACGGATTTTGCTGTATCTACTTTTAATTTATCGTAGTCCATGCGTCGTCTACCTGTTCGCATGTGCATACCCGCAATTTCATCACACTTGTCTTGTGCAAGACTACGGGAATCCATCCTACCTGAATGACCTTTAACATGACGAAATTGGAAACTAAGCCTGTTCTCGACAATAGTATCCATGAACCATTTATATACTTGCTGTTCTTCTCCTCTCGGTGGACGTTTACCTTCGAACATGTGGATAGCTGCTTTGCAATCCGTCTGGAACAATATAACGTCGTTTGTGTAGATAAGTCCAGCCTCTATACCGTGATATAAACCGTTAGCTACTGCAATACATTCAACTACGGTATTATCCGTGTGACCATGTGCAGGGCCACCAAAAGCCTTCTTACCCCGTTTGGAGGCTACCCAAATTCCATAGCCTCCACATTTAGTACGGTGACAGAACGACGCATCCGATATTATCGTGATGAGCATTCAACCCTTCTTAACAGCGATCTTAACCTGTGGAGAACCTGGAGTTGTGGTCACGCATTCGTCAAAGATCGCCAACTGCTCAGCTGTGAGCTTACGATATGCAGCCACACGGAGTTCTACTTTAGTTTCAGTAACTTCGTTGACATCAACACCAGCTTCAATAAGATCTGGTAGGATTTGACTAAAGATCGCCTTATCAACTTTACGCGTATAAGGTTGAGTAACAATAAGATCGTCGCCTGTATCAAGTTTGATCTTATTAGTATTTTCGTTAAGACCATCAGGAAAGAAGACGCTAACCACACTCTGTCGCAGTGCTCGTTCTTGCGCTTGCACTTTGGCCAATTCTTCTTTCTTAGAATACCAGTTGTAAAGGAGTTCGTACTTCTGTTCTTCAGTTAAGTTCATTTCTGGTAGCTGGACCATGTTATTGCCCTCGTTGTTTGCTAGTAGGGGTATAATACTTAGAATTAAATTCCTTGTAAATACCCCTAAATATGATTACAACTTACCAGTAGAACCAAAACCACCGCGATTTGTTTCTTCTACCACACCAGAAACAATACGCATACGAACTAGCTCCACAAGACGCGCCTGTGCAATACGTTCACCGACCTGAACCGTGTAAGGTGCATAAGAGTCGTTGTGCAGACGTATTTTCAACTCGTCGCGGTAATCGTGATCAATGATACCAGTACAGTTACCTAAACGAATCCCGTGTTTAAATCCGTGACCGCTACGTGAATAGACTTCCATACCGTAACCATGAGGGATCTGCAACTTAATACCCGTGTTAAACGTGTACGCACGACCAGCATAGATTGTTACAGGTTCAGGTTCATCCGCGTAGATGTCGAAGCACATAGAACCAGGAGTAGCAAATCGTGGCATTTGAGCAGTGTCAGTAAGAAGTTCCACAATTAGCTGTTCCACAGTGACACCTTTCACAGCACCGTCTTCAACCGCAATAGTACCTTTGACAGTTGCATCTTTAATCACATTAGACATATCGTCTTTCTTATTCATGTTTTTCACTCTCTTCATTAGTTAGACGTTGTTCCCATTGTTGCTTTAACTGATAATAACGATAAGCATCCTCACCAGTTTCAGCTTCCCGTTGCATACGTTCACACCATTGAACGGGACTTTCCTCACAACTCACTTCTTACACCTCCTAAGCGTGACCATTCCTCTTGATATATTCATAGGCATGTGATCTAAAGATTATCCGAAAATCTTCCAGGGATATTTCACATCTCGGCGGATCTTCTGGGTGATGTTTCGCTTCATCAGCGAAAAGCATGATAGGATTCATATACAGGACTACTCGCCAGGGCTTTTTATTCTGACGGTACATAAGAACTGGAAACTTGTCTGCTTCTAATGCACTCTTAACACACTGTGCCCACCATGTGTTAATTGATAACTGTTCCTGGCGTTTAACTTCCACCGCATAGAAACAGGTATTTGTGATATCGCAACCACCTACGGCACTCTGATTCTGGTTACGCTGTGCTATGGGCTTTTCTGGATAAGTCATTCCAAGAGCGGCGTAAACTTCTTCGTAGATATCATTAAAGAATTTACAGATCTCACGCTCGCCTGTCTGACCTTTAGTACGAGGATTAGCTCCCATGTTATAAATCTCCATCTAAAAAATAGGGGGTACACAAGTACCCCCGAAAGCGAAGCATATAATAGATAATAACATGTCAGCGAGAGACAGCCTTCGAAAAGGGGTAATCTACCAACCACTCTCGCAAATAATGTTAACCTGTTTACGTGTTTGATTACAATACACGAATTCGTCAGAATTCACAGGTCATACCGTACATTTTTGCCAATGTCCCATAGAAAATGACAGCGAAGTGCAAACAACTTCCAGCCCGTTATCATCACGAACCACAGGCAAAGGTAGGCCGCTACGGGCATTGTGTACCGTGCGGTGAACTCTATACACGGAGTTATGCGTAAAGCGCCGCGTGTTCGCGTTTGTGCAGCGTAATAACGCTCCAATATGTACAAGTGGCGCAGGCATAGTAAAGCCAATCATCATGTCCTTTTCTTTCTTATTAGGCTGGCGTACAGTTACAGTCATTGTGTCGTCTCCTCATTTAAAGATTCCAGTCGCTCACCTAACAGAATGAGCGATTTAATTTGATGTGGCTTCTTGCCAAGATGTTCAGCAATGTGGTTATAAGTAAAACCTTTCTCCCGCATACGATAAGCAGTAATAGCGGCATTGCGATTGCGGATATCGGTTTTCTTACTCATGGTAAACTAATTCTCCTTAATTTAGCTTCAATACGATTAATCAACATGGACATACTACGATCTGCAACCATATGATGTGGTTCGTAGTAACCATATGCCCAATAGTTTACCTCTTGCCCGCAATGATTACAATTAATCTGTGACTCGCACACAGGCGAATAGTAACCATCAACTTGAGCTACGACAGTCTCTGTAAACTCAGTGTGACCACACTTTGGGCATCGTATACACTTCATTTCCTTGTCGTAGTTTGAGCGAAACGTATAAGGCTTCCATCCTAACACTTTGTATAGTTTACTAGGCATTAGTCTTTATCCGCCTTTATTCCGAGTGCGTTTTCAACTGCTTCAAGCCTGTCTATAAGGCGGCCCAGACAATCAGCTCTATGGCTTTCGTCTATCCAATATGATTGATTAGAACCACAATTTGGACAGATATACTGGTTAGTGAGCACCTCCCTCTGAGAAGGTCGTTCCATACCAGTTCCACATTCAACACAGTATACAAAGGCCATTTATTTCTCCAGTTCAATGATATTAAGAATAATAGCAACATCGAAGGAATTGGATTCTTTAAGATGTTGAGCAATAGCTTCGATTGTGCCCTGCTAATATCCGGAGCCTTTACAAATACATGTCCAAATCCCGGAGATACCATTTGTCCTTTGTGATAACTATAAGATACGAAGAACTCCCTCGTCTTTTGTTCACAAACTACTAATTCTTTATCTGTCATTTGAATACTCTTAAAGTTAGAAGAATGTACCAGTAAGCACATACAACACAGCGTCGCGCAGTGTTGGTAACAAAGGTGAACAGTTAGGAACGCTGTAGAATTTACGTGATCCCACTTTAACACTGACGATTGTAATAGAACGTTTATTGCGCTCTACTGCGTAGAGACCACCACCAAGACGACGGACTTTATATAGAGGTTGATGCTTTTGCATGTTTTAACTCCTTTCATTTATTTGCTGACACGTATGGCTCTACCAGTTAAGAAGGTGTATCCACAGTGCCGCATTAAGTCACGTTCTTCTATTACACTTCGTAACTGGCGTGACAGTGTTTCATAGTAAGGACGGACCTCGTTCTTACTTATGGCTAAAGCATAGGCGAACAGTTGTTCTGAGTCAATACGATTAGACTTGATTCTTTTAATTGCCTGCTCAATTCCTGGGAATTCTTCATCCTGGTATAGAGCGCCGTACACAATTTTAATAGCTGCTAGATTGTAACTGGACATTTGACCCTCGGACATAAAATAATTCTTGATACCTATTGCATTCCTAAGGAAATGCTCTATAGTATGTATTATACAGTTTGTAAGCGGAGGAACACAAAATGACTCACCAAGATCTTATAAAAAGAAACATCAGAACTGCAATGAACAAGTCAGAGGAATTCTCACACAACTGCACAGACGGAACTCACAAGATTAGGTACACATACATGAACTCTTCAACTGTGGTTACGTTTGAGAAAGGTGAGTATCACGTTGGAGACTTTTCAACACCAGATTACGATGAAATGTTTGAATATGTCGTATGTGGTTTCTTAGAATTGCACGAATAATATAATGGGCGCTATATGCGCCCATTTTTTTATAACTTAATAACTTCGTTCATTCTCTCGATGTCCACCAAATAACATTTCATTCTTGGTGGTGTAAACTCTGCACCGAAGAAACTTGAAAAGTCCATTGGCCTCATTTCAGTAAGAACTTCCATAGACATCAAACCATAAATTGTGTTGTCTATGACCTGCAAGATGTTGTCATTTCTTGTTTGTTTAAAAGCCTTGAACTGGCGACACACTGTGCATAAATCACTTCGTGTAACAATAAACGCATCCTTAAACATCGGGAACCGTTTATACACACCAGCTTTGACTTCCCCATCCAAGAACTTCTTGATAGAGTTGAGCATTATTTTCTCACGACTGGTACTATCTGTAGACCCAATCTGCCCACTATTACGCTTCTCTAAGAAACGCTCGTTACCCTGATCAATAAATGACTCAGCCCAACGATAATGTTCCATAGTGACAACAGGACGCTCGCTGTTATCCGCCACAGCAAGAAGGGAGGCGATACGCAGTACCTTCAACGCCTTCCTTGTATACATCTGACGGATTACTTCATCCTGTACCTGTTCACCGTCATTACCGCTATTCAGGAACTTCGCGACAACATTATCAAGGTTATCAAACGCTTCGTGTACCTCTGCTTCCATTTCAACATAACATGGAGCAGTCCCTGACATAATACGCACAGCTTGTTTATAGATAGCTCCAATAGTGCGCAAGATAGATTCTGGATATTCCAGAAGCATACTCTTATTCATCAACGGACGGTTAGCTGTACATTCCCATGCAATAATACGAGACATGAAACCACTTGACATCATGCGGTCATCAACGTTCCCATAAAATTCATCTGGTGTTGTTTCACCTGCAAAACTATACGCCTTGACTTTACCACCAGCGGTCGTATTATCTTTGCTAGAGTGCTTTGAACCACCAGAAAAAGCATAGAAATGCCCCTTATCATAAAGGGAAAGCATTTCATCCATAATGTCCTTAGCTTTACCGACTTCCATCTTACCGTTACGGAAAAACGCACCGACTTCAGTCTTATAGTTAATAGATGAGCCGCAGGACATGACCGACGTATCCATTATGACGTCTTTGCGCAATGCAGCATCAGACGCATAGGTACTGGTATCTAAAACACGTTCAATACCGAATATCTGCTGCCCATCCTGACCGCCATAATTGGACACCTGAGAAAGAATGGTTTCAATGTTAGAGCGAAACGCTTCTTTACCAATACCAGAACGTGCAATTAATACAAAGTAGTTGTTCAAACCACTTCGTGTAACTGTGTTCCACGCCTTACCGCACATACCACTAAATAAAGCAAGAGCAGACAGAATACTAATGTCTTTAATAGGCAACAAGCTCGCTTTATACATGTTACGCGCAACCTCGCCCATAAAGCCCGGAGGCCAAGCTAAACCGTCCGCCTGCTCCTCAGTGTAATTACCATCTGTGGTCAACACTTCTTCAGGTGGGCGTTCTGGTGTAGTTGCTTGACGCAGTTTTTCAGTGCGCTCTATAGCTGCATTAACGTTATTCTGAACTATCTGCATAAGACCCATAGATTTGACATGGGCATCATAACGATAGTTACGAATCATTCTATCCAGGTGGTACGGACGTTTAATTTTTTCACCAGGCATACGACGTGAATCATCGTAACGACTACTCATCGGTGAATACATGAATAGACGTCTTACCTGGAAATTGTACTTGCTCTTAAAGCAAAGAAAGTCAATTAATGCAAATTCTGCTTCAGACTGAGAAGGGAAACAACGTTCACCGATAGAAGTATCAACTTCTTCAGCTCTCCAACGACCTTCCCATAGCTGTTTAAACAACGTTCCGTTTTCTTGTTCGCATAACTGGATATAAACATCCTGATCCTCCATTGCATATGGATCGTTACTGAAATCTTCTTCAGTAAGTTCCAACATTTGGAAGCCATCGGATTCATTAATTTCACTCATCTCTGACATAAGTTGATGAATGAGATTAGCAATATATCCTTCGCTTTCACTACCTGGAGCACCAGACACAGTACGCGGAGTAACATCCCAGTGATCACCTGTACAAATAATGAAGCGATACTGTGAGTATACTTCTACACCATCACGGCGCTTACCAGCCTGAGGGATAGAATAAATCCATGTGTGTAACCCATCACCACTTCTGGAAATTTCTGTATAGCTATGGAATGATTCAACAATCTTCTTATATCGTTCACCAGCAACTTCTTTTCCATTTCAGACATGGTGTCTTTAATATCCATGTCTATACAACAGAACGGGTCACTTGGAAGTAAATAAAAACCTAGACGCAAGTTATGACCGATTTCGTTATAGTAACGAATACAACGTTCAGCATCTTCAAAGGACATTAGTAAATGCAAGTTAGACGGTTTTTTATCGTTGCCGTCTTTACGAAGTGGAACCATATCCCCTAAATCATCGTCCCACACATAAGGTTGTTTTTCTGATGATGTACCTGGATGGAAACCGCAGACAGCCCACTGTTCGTATTGTTTAATTTCTTGAGGAAAAAGTTCCAGCATGTCATTACCTTAAAACGTAGCGGGATTAATTTCAAATAACGAACGGGATGGTACAACATCAAAGTTGACATCTACCAGCTTAAAAGAATTCGTGTAAACGCACCATGTACCGACCTTTTCATTAAAGACAGGCTTGTCATTATTAAATGCGTACACGCAACCATCAGAATCTGTTGCAATATATCTTGTGTCTTTTGGTACTTCTACATCTGAACCATAATAGTGAACGGTAATTAAATCTGACATGTTATTCTCCTACGATCCATTAGGACACACATAGTATATACTGATGGATCGCAGGGGGTTAACCCCCTGCAAATTATGGCACTAAGACCCAGCGGCAGATGATAGGTTTACACATTATCTGTTCTTTAGAGATACTAATTCTATCTCTAAACATTATTCTCGGATAAAAGTGTTTCATATAATTATCCGAATCCGCCTTACATTGTGCATTCAATATGCGGGAGCTGACAATAAACTTTAAATCCTCCCAATCCTTCATAGAATCAGCAAAAGACAGGATACGCCCATTTCCACGAACTTTAGCTGTGGACTCAACGGGCAGTCTGTGGTTAATATCACAAGGCAAGTCTAAACCAGCTAATCGTCCTTTGATTAATTTATCTACATTAAAAGAGCCAATTTCCAAAGTATGGATATTCTGACCTTTAATTGGTTCTTCAAATTTAACATCAACAACGAGTTTAACTAACATAACTCACCTTTACGATCACCATGAGATTTCTACACTTGCAGTATCCAGTTGGCTCACTGCTTTATTATATTTAATCTTGTATCCAAGCGATACCAGTTTTTCAGTGACCTTTCTCATTGCTGGACGTGCGTTAGGACTGCCAATCTCATTATAGGGGCGATGAACCAGTTTAATATGATCTGCACCTTCCGTAGATGCTTTAGTAATACAATTATGAAGATAGTTAGTATATTCAGTGATATCCAAACTTTCACTATTTGTACGAGCTTCTTGTGCTGTAATCATGATTATTGCTCCATAGCTTGTTTCATCAATGCGTCATAAATACGTTTTGCAGTAGACGCGTTCCACAGTTGTTCATCTGTCTGAACTTCCTGATTCCATTGCTTATCAAATAAACCTTCTTCGTACGCGTCTTTAATACGCTTGCACAAAGTAAGAATGTCAGTTTGAAGAATATCAATTTCTTCTTGAGTTAACGGATTCTGGAGTTCTTTACTCATCTTTATCACCTTCTTTATTCAGTTGACCACATGCTAGCGTCCATTTACCAAGCAATGATCGCTTATAATCATCTTTGCGCATACGCTCGAACCACTCAGTGTGGTCATGAGGATTGTCGCTTACTTTATAGTCTATATTAACACACGTTTCTTTGAAATCCATACCTTCAAGATCTACGTTATAACAGATATCGATTTCAATACCCGGCTCAGTTAATACCCAAAAACCATCGCCATCAATACATTCACACCACTGAGGTTCATTCTCAAATGCAGTTAAAGTACCGTCCTCGTCTACCGCAAGATATTTCGCCCACACTGGAACAAAGAACACTTCTCCGAAGTACCGCACAGCTTTCTGAGTAAGATTAATTTGCATCTTCACCTCCCGTTACTATTTCCAAGGTCTCACGAAGTAGACGTTCGACCTTCGATTTATTTTTGTATAAGCTGATATTGCCGATCCACCACCAGCGCCTTCTCGCGGTTACGCATAAGGTATTCGAACGCACTTTGAAAATCTTCGACATTACCCGTGTAACCTAAAGCCTTGGCAACGTGCGACACACGATGGAGCAGGAAGTCCGCCGCGTCCATAACTTCCATCGCATTGACAATAGCGTCAAGTAAATCCGGATTTGTATTCGGGTCAAGCTGTTTAGCTTTTTCAAGAAGTCGCACCTTTGCTTTATATAAAGGTGAATTGCTTATTGTTTGCATCACTTCTCCTTAAATGGATAGTATTGAGGGTTCTTCTTGTAGAAGTCTTTAAGCCATAACTTTGCTTCAGCAATGCTACTGAACTCTTCCTTAGAGAGTCCCGTGCGGTGTTCCCCACCAACCTTGAAGTAAATACGAACTTTCAGACGCAGGTCTGTCGCCCTTGCGTAATGACCTTCATATCCATCACGGTTAAGACTCACAATGGTTGCAAGCACATCGCAATCTTCTTTATCAGGATTACCGTTGTAACAAGTCGGCCACCCTCTACGTTGGAAAGACCGGTATGGCCCTGTCGGCTCAGGATCTACATACCATTTTAACTTGACCATTCCCACCATCACTTTCTCCAAATTTTACGCGATTCTTCAATACGGATGTTGTACCGTACAAGCTGTTGCATAACTTTGTGCAGATCATCAAGATGTTTCCTTAAACGAAGGCGCTTCTTGATAGCCCACAGATTCTTCATATCCGTCCTGTGAAGCTCCTCCCTTAAATACAATGAAAAGTCAGTTTGATGATCCAAGATAAATTGAATACGCATCACAGTATCTGACTTACGATAATCAGGATACCACTTAGGAAGAATATCTTGTTCGCCAACCATCTTACGCTCCAAACTGATCAATGTATTCAATGAGCTCTTGCAATTCTTGCTGTAACTGCACATTACCACTATTATTCGTCTGAAGTCTAACGAGACCCTCTTTGATATGTGCAATGTGGTTAGCACCCATCCGACGCTTCTGTACATCACACCAGCGAACAATACCATCTTCAATATACGCACGACGTGCTTTACCACGCGGATATCGCAACGGACGCACTTCGCACTTATCATCAACCCACTTAAAGCCCAGGATCATAACCCCGTTACCTTCCGTATCAGGACACACGTCAAAGCAACCCGTGAACCCTTTACTGCGCATATACTTGTTAAGCGGAATCACACAATCCACCTCTAACAACCAATACCCGAAGTAGATGTCAACAGTGAACATCATACCCAACATCGGAGCCGCCCAGCACATATACGTCCGACCATCGTCCAGCGTCTTGACCGCATTCGGCCGCAACACGAGGCCAGCCGCCTTCCACGCTTTGACCACATTGCTAAGGCTGTCTTTGTGCTGTTCTAATATGCTTACCGCTTTGGCGTACATCACTTCGTCATAACCGAACATTTCCTGTACGTGTGCGTGCGTTATTTCAATATTACGATTGCGCATAACCTCACCCTTGATGATAATAAATCTGATAATTTTGAAATTCAGTTGCCAAGTTTTAATTTATGCAAAGTTTTTTGTATTTGCAATTGAGATATTTTGCGGTGTTTGTATGTGCAAAGTTTTTGCGTTTGCAAAAAATTACAACAGTCTGAAGGTGAGAAATTGCAAATTTATAAAGATCGGTGAAAAAATGCACAATTTATAAAGATCCCGCAATATACGAAACGGCGAAGCGAAGTGTATGAAAAATAAGGGAAAATTTTGAGGATTGGGGTGAACGTATGGATTTATATTATTTATAAAGGGGTCTCGTGGGGTCGTCACTAGACAACTCAAAAAATAAAAAATCTTTATAAAATTTATATAAATACACACATACACACACTTTTACCTTATTTTTCATACACTTACCTCCTTTCATTTCGTATATTAAGCGACAATATACGAGCAATATAAGAAATATTTGTTGCGCAACGACTGTGTGTTTTCTAACCAATCGAAAGATTGCTTTATATACGTCCGCGCGTCTAACACAAAAGAAAAGTGGATTGCAAGCAATTTTTGTTGAAGTGACTCTCGAAGTGAAAGCGATTCGCGAGGTTGAAATTTTGTAGCCCGAAAACGATTCTATTTTATGGTATAAATGTCGGATTTTTGGGTGAAAGCTGGCTTTTCGGTGAGGTTGGGTGGCTGGGATCGGGATAGCTGGTAGCCCATAAAGCGAAAATAGCCGTGAAAACGGGGCGTGTAGCGTGATTAACTGGTTGGATCGGTGTAAGGGTGGCGGTGAGGGGCGAAAATGCCGCAAAATCGCGTACAGGGACGCGGGGAGTGGATCGCTGTAAGGGCGTATAGGGCGATTAAATTGGAGTCAATGGTAATGTATGGAGGAAGGAGCTAGGTTCTTAGAGCGCGAATGGTGGAGCAATGGCTGAGGAATATGTGGTCAGCATGGTAGCGTGGGCGGTGGTGCGGGTACAAAAACGAAAACGCCCCGTTGGACTTCAACAGGGCGCGGATTGTATAATGCAGTTAGAAGTTATTTACTAGTTAATAGTACCGCCCAGGTATTATCTGGAAGCGTACCAACTCCAAGAATCTTAAACTGTAGCGACTTGTTTTGCATGTTGTAGTTGTCGAGTAGTTCCTGGGCTGCGGCAGCGGCGTTCGCTTCACTGTTCAGGTTGTAGTCGTTTGCAGTTACCGCACATAGACCGAGGCCGACTGCTTTGAAGCGCATACCTTTGGATTGAGTCGGTGCTAGTGCTTTGACATGGATAGCGTTCATATTATTTATCTCCGTTACAGTTTTGAATGTCAGCAGTTTTTTAACAGGTTGATGAAGCCCGCCAGCGTGGACGCTGTTGCAACCAGGCGGCCCATAGTGTGTAGTTCCGCGTGAACTGTACCGTCGTCGAACACTGTTAAATAAACGTTAAGGCCATTGCAACGGACGCGATATTTGCGCGAGTTATTATTGAAAGTTTCTAATTCCGCTGTGATAGTCGCAAGATTAGCTATACGTTTGCCGATAATGCGACGAGTGATAGTGGACTGGTTTAATACTGTAGACATAATAATTTCCTCAGTTAACTATGCGAAGTGCATATTATTGCCCACTGTTACTATGGGCAATGTATATGTCACTCAGCGCGAAGGCCCATAGGGTGAATAGTTTGCTTCTGAAATTCAGCATACGCTTCAGCGATCAGCTTGTCCCAGTATTCTTTAACTTGCTGATAATCACTGGAAGTGATTACTACACCTTTCTTAGTGTGAATTTCATACTGGCAGCACGTTTCCTCTTCGGTCCACAGGTCAAACTCGTGACGGTGGTACAGGTAGAAAGACTGACGGTTCAACACAACTCGAGCCATTTCGACGAAAGAATTCTGGTTAGGTTTACGCATGATAATTACCTCAATAAATTATTTGTTTACTAAGAAGATACCGGACAGCACTGGAATCCCGAACACCAAGAAGGCTAATAAGTAGAACATAATTAGTTACCCCCTTTATTGTTGAGTCCGTGGAATTTACGCCATGCGTAGAATTCAATGGTTGCATTATTAATATTCCAACCGTTAGCTTTCGCAAGGTCACGGACGTTACCAATAGTTGGCACACCATTAGGCAACATATTATCCAGAGCGTTCCAAACGTCTGCGCATTTACCTTTGATTGGGCGACGGACCCCGTTGCGCGTTTCGCTGCGTGTTTTGCTTTTTAGCGGGAGAGGCTGGAGCTGGTTGTGTGGTCACTTCCACGACAGTCGCTTTATCAGCTTCAACCAGATCGTTAGCTGCCTTATTAACCGCGCTTTCGCTGAACCAG
>CYGL01000302.1_pt1 | contig 22273 bp, 29 predicted proteins | sample 485531 | NCBI WGS metagenome assembly CYGL01 (sample SAMEA3497897, study PRJEB9818) | human gut metagenome | reverse complement strand
GTGGGCTTGTGTGTTAGGTGGTTGCTTGGGTTTTTTGGGGCGCGGCGGGTTTAGTGATTGCTTTCTTTTGCGTGCGCGTGCGCGTTGTTCGCGGCAGCGGTCTGGGTGGTCTTGTTTCCATTGTCTTGTGCAGCGGCGAACGCGTTCGGCTCTACATTCTGTGGAGCAGGTGGTGGCTGTGGGGCCTTTGGGCGTGAATTCCTTGCTGCATATGGCGCAAGCTTTGGGCTTGTAGTTTGCCATGTCACTTCCCCTGGTTTGCGGCCCAGGTGATGGTGTCGCGTCGGCTGACGCGGAAGGTGGGTACTACGTCGTAGCGGCCCCAGTAGATGTGGCCTTTGCGGGCGGCTTTGTGGATGGTTTGGTAGTTGATGCCGGTGAGGGCTTCGGCTTGGCGGAGGGTGATCATGTCGGGGTGGTGCATGTAGACGGGTTCGGCGGCCATGTGGTATCCTTTCTGTGCAAGAACAAATTAACTTCGTTCCTGTTCTTGTTTCTTCTGGAGTTGCCCTCGGTGTGGAAAGCCGGGGGCTTCTCGTTTGCTGATGCCTAGAATGTAGACAGGGCGAGACAGGCTTGTCAAGCGCCTGCGGGTGCCCAGCCGAGGTGGTTCAGCCTGGAGTAGTCGCCTTCGCGTTCGAGGAGGACGTGGCCGGTGCGGCCTTCACGGTGTTTGGCTACGTGGATGTCTAGGCGGGTCCAGTCGGTCACCCCGTTCTCGTGGGGGCAGGACATGAGCATGACGACGTTGGCATCCTGCTCGATGTTGCCGGACTCGCGGAGGTGGTAGAGCTGGAGCTCACCACTGAGAGACTGTTCCGCCTGGCGGCCGAGCTGGGCGATAGCGAAGACGGGGATCTGGAGGTCCTTGGCGAGGTTCTTCAGGGACCGGGTGTATTCGCCGATGAGTTCCCAGCGGGCTCTCCTGTCGCCGGGCGCGGCGTTGATGAGGCCGATGTAGTCGATGAATGCGGCGGTGAGGCCGTGTTGGCGGTGGAGTAGGCGTGTGGTGGCTACGAAGTATCCGATGGTGAGGTTGGCTCGGTCATCGAAGTGGATGGGGAGTTGGCGGAGGTGTGGTACTGCGGCGTTGATGCGTGCTTGTTCGTCGGGGGTTGGGTGGCGGCGGCGGGTTACGGCGTCTCCGGGAACGTTGGCGACGTTGGAGAGGATGCGTGACCAGAGTTCGCGGCCTGCCATTTCGAGGCTGGCGAAGTAGACGTGGCCGGTGTCCGCGAGGGTGGCGGCGGCTTGGAGGGCGAGGAGCGATTTTCCAACTCCTGGCCTGGCCGCGATGACGTAGAGTCCGCCGGGTTTCCATCCGCCGATGAGGTGGTTGAGGTCGGGCCAGGGGGTGGGGGTGAATGGTACTTGCTTGGTGGTGAAGTCTGAGAGCTGGTTGAGGCACTGATTGTTGTCGACGAGTGCTGTGGAGCCTGTGGAGACTTGGTTAAGGAGCTCTCTGATGGTGGCTTCTGCGTTTGAGGGGTCTTCTCCTGCTTCGATGATTTGGAGGCCCTTGGTGCAGGCGTCTGCGAGCTGGCGGCGGGCTGTGTTGTCGATGAGTTTGTTGGCGTAGACGCCTGCGAGGGCCCCGTGTGCGACTGCCGTGAGGTCCATGATGTCTAGGAGGTAGTCGGGGGTGACGTTGGCGTCTGTGATGGTGGGGAGCTTGTCGAGGAGGAGTTCTCGGGTGAGGCCTTGGCCGGGGTTCTTTTGCTTGTAGTCTTCGATGAGTCGCCAGATGGCGGCGTTGCGGGTGTCTGCGAAGTGGTGGGGGTGGATGTTGTCGAGGTCGATAAGGGCGTTTGGGTCGCCGCTGAGGGCGATATTGAGGATTGTGGTTTCGGTTCCCATGGTGTTGAGTTATTGGCTATAGGAGTGACTGCTTGACGAATGGGTGAACGTATGAGGTGACGGCTTGTAGTGCGGCGGCCTGTGGTGATGGGAGGTTTGTGTCGGAGAACGCTGCGGCCAGTAGTTCGATGGTGTGGGCGGGGATTGGGATGACTTCCATCCATTCCCAGATGCTGTCGCCTTCGTATCCTCGTATGACGGGTTCTCCTGTTTGCGGGCCGGTGGCGATGACGTAGGTTTCTGGGTGGTCGTCGCTGTAGTGCGGTTCGTGTTTGGCGAGCGCGTTTCTGATGGGGTGTCCTTCTACTTCGCCTGCGGTGATGTGGATAAAGGTTTCTGTGGGCCAGGTGCTCATCGGAAGATTCTTTCAATTAGTTGCACGTCGACGGTGAAGTTATGCGTGGTTGCCTCTCGGCCGCAGGTTACGCATTTTATGATGATCACGGGTGGTTGTTTTAGGGAGATATGACTGCCGTCAATGATCTTCTCGCAGATCTGTTCAGTGAAGGTGATTTCTGCTTTTAGATCGTGGTCGCCGCATTTAATCTGACCGGATTGTGTGAGTGTTGCCATTGGTTAGCCTTTGGTGATGTGGTAGGCGATGCGGATGGTGTCGATGAGGAGGCGGGTTAGTGCTTCTGTGCCCGCCTGGGTATTGAAGGCGACAGCGATGGTGGAGATTTGCGTGGTGTCACCGCCCGTGATGGCGGGGAGTGTTGATCGAGCATTGAGCTCTTTCGCCACGGCTCGAGCGTCGATGAACACCTTCTGGGCGGAGATTGTTAGGTCGCTGGCGACTGCGTTGGAGAGGATGATGGTGGCGGCGGTGAGTTTGGCGAGGCTGGTGAATGCGCCTTCCAGAGTTACTGGGTTGATGCCGTTGCGTGTTGCGCTGGAGATCAGTTGGGCCGCTGAGGCGGGGCTGGTTTGAGTGTGGTCGTCTTCGATGAGGGAGAGCCACCTGTTGGGGCCTGCGGCTGCGAGGTGGAGTTTTTGGCGTGGGGTGAGCATGGAGTGTTCCTTTCTGTTGTGCTGATGACTGGAGTGTAGACAGGGCGAGACGGGGGTGTCAAGCCCTGCCGCAGTGCCTGTCGATCTCAGCCGCAAAGGTGGGCCATCTGGGATCACTGGGGAGACCCATGTGGGGCTTCCAGAACTTGATGTAGAGGTTGGGGTCGATGCCCATGTCGAGGCAGGCATACCCGAAGTCATCTCGGGTCACCGGCTTGCCGGTGGTGGGATTGATGGCCGGTGCGGCATGAGGTGCCCCAAAGGCTGGGGGGTGCACCCACGCGCCCTTCGCAATGATGTTGCCCTTGCGACACCAGGTGCGCCATGTGGCTTCCCAGTCGATGCGCTTGGTGCCTGTGCTCAGGTAGTAGTCTCGGAAGTTCTCAACCTCGGTGCTGACGGGCATGGAAGGGTAGTGTTCGCGGGCGTAGGCGAGACACTTCTCACTGGGGGTCCAGTCTTCCGGGATGGTGGTGCTGCGGGCAGTCTTCTTGGCCTTCTTCTGTGGATTGGAGTCCTTGACTGCGGCGCGAGTGTCAGGCTTGGGGGTGTCGATGAGGGTTGGTTGTTCGGCGCGATCTTCTTTAGGCTCTTCCACATCGATAACGGACGGGGGGGCCTGGGGGAGGACGAAGCGCGGGTTCCTCTCGGCGGCGATGTTAGGGCCGACATTGTGGGTGTGGCAGTACTCCCAGCCTTCATCGGTGAGGCGCGACCCTACGGCGTCCTGCTGCTGGTCTATGACCTTCTTCCAGTCTGGCTTGTAGTTCGGGGACTCTGTAGCGGTCCACTCGTAGACGTTGTGGTCCCAGCGGGCGCCAGGGCGACGGTCCTTGTAGATGCGGATGATATTGGCGTCGGCGAGCTCGTTGAGGGCGTAATAGAGGGACCGCTTTTGGAGGCCGGTGTCCCTTATGAGGGTGTCAATACTCGGGAATGAGACGTAGCGGCCAGGCCAGTCGGCAGTGTTGTCGCTAGTTCGTGCGGCGAGGATGAGGGCGACGACCTTTGTGCTGTGCTTGAGGCCTCGGAGGGCTGCGGCTTCCGCTTCGCAGTAACGCATGGTATCCTTTCCTTGTGTGTCCTCTAGTGGGGCACCAGGCTAGCATGGGCCTGGTGCCCCACGCTTTTAGTCATGCGCTGGGTAGAGCTTGTCGTGCAGTGTTGCGCCAAGTTCTGCACACTTAGCTTCCGCGGCCTGTTGAGCTGCGTCTAGGTAGCTGCGCACGAGGTGGCCGGGGAACTCTACACCACAGTGGTCGGCGGCGTAGATGAGCCCGATCGTGAACGCTTCAGCGATGTATGGGTGCATGGCAAGGAAGTTGACTTCGTAGGCGCTTGAGTGGCCTCGGGTTGTGATGAGCCCGTACTTGCGGAGCCTGTTGGTGCGGCGGGCGGCTACCGTGGAGCCGCTGTACATGCGGCCAACCGTGATTGCGAATCCGTGCTTTGCGGGTGGTGTCCACGTGTAGCGGATGACCAGGGGGGTGTCTTTTGGTGGCTTCGCCATATGGGTTCCCGCGATGGCTTGGAGGGCGGCGAGATAGAAGTCTTGGTACTGCTCTGTCACGCCTCGCAGTGAGGCTTCGGGGACTACTGGCAGGTTAGTTCCGGCGTCGCTGCGGTAGCGGGCTCGGCGGACGGCTTCCCCGACTTGATAAGCGAGCCCTTTGGCTACTAGCGGGGTGAACCCGTCGTTCATGTCAGGGATGTCAGTTCGGTTGCGACAGAGGTCGATGTGTTCCATGGGAATGATGGTAGTTGATGGAGAGGCTGGTGTCAACCTACATAGTTATGCCCTGTGCACGTGGTTGCACAGCCCTGTGCACGTGGTTGCACAGCCCTGTGCACGTGGTTGCACAGCCCTGTGCACGTGGTTGCACCCTAAGTACTTAAAGGAAGTACTAAAGGGAATTTCTATAGTCGCGCGTGCGCGCGAAGCCATGATCTTCGCTTCGCTCCGACCGTCGGACCGTTGGTCCTTGGTCGTCGCCCTGGCCTTCGGCTCAGTTGGTCCACGAGAGCAAGGACGAAGAGATGGTTCGTTGGCTAGTCACGCACCTGGCTCTCGTTGATCCTTGATCGCCTGATCATGTTGGAGCGTTCAGAGTCTTCCTCGTTGTCCTTGCCCTTCCTTGCTGTACCGAGACGGAACGTGACTCCTTCTCCTTCCTTGCCGTGATGCCAAGTAGGGGGTTGGGTTGTGGTTGGGTTGGGTTGATCGTCTCTAGTTGGTTGACGCTCTCCAAGAGTGCTCTGCGGCGGCTGCGGCGCGGCGGTGGGGGCGCTCGCGGCCCGGGAAGGGGTCTGGGGGCTCTCTGGCGGCCTAACGGGTGTGGGTGGGGGTGCTGGCCTATCTGGGGTGCCGAAAGGCGCTCAGATTGGCTTACACGGCCTCGGGGGTGAACTGTCCAGGTTTTACGGATGGTTGACCGTCGTACTTGAGTACGGCTATGCTGGTCGTGCTGATAGGGGCCCGCCTTGATGGACCACGATTGAGTTTCCTTTCCTCTCGTGCATGCCAAGGCGGGCCCCGCCCTTTGCTCTAAGGGGTCCGGCGTGGTAGACTGTGCTGGTCAGCCAACGAAAGGACGCTTCATGAAGATCGACTGGGAGAACACCCCCCAGTACTGTGAGGTCTGCGACCACCAGATGCGCGCACCCCGAACGACGCTCGTCGACTACCCGGGCACTCGCGCCTACGGGGGGAAGGGGATCTGCAACTCCTGCTACCGCCGTAAGCGCCGCGGCCAGGAGGGTGCGGCGAAGACGTACCTGGACTGGAACGAGGCTCACCACTGCTCGCGCTGCGGCGTTCGCATGCGCCCTCCACGCACCAGCATCAGCGAGTTCCCTGAGACTCGCCTGTACTCCGGGAATGGGATCTGTGCTTTGTGCGCTAAGAGTCGCCGCCCTGTCGGCCCCACGGTTGCTGAGCTCGCGGCCCAGGGGCACCCTTGTATTGAGCCTTGCCCTCTCCCCTCGAATAAGCGCTCCTCCGCTTGGTGAAAGGACGCCCCTCGTGCTTTACCTCCTCGTCTACGGCGACAAGAGCAGTCCTGACGTCGACGTGATCCTCTGTGACCGCCACCCCGATCGCACTGACGAGGGGGTGTTGGTGTTCAAGAATGAGGGGCAGCCGGACTTATACGCGTACCCAGGCGACTACCTGTCGATCCAGCACGCCTACTTCGGAGGCGAGGCCGCCAAGCCCGCTTTCCTCTTCGACATCCGGGAAGGCTCCCCGAACAGTGAAGGCGTGTCGATGGTTTACCCAGGTGACGTGCGGTGAACGTGGATGATCTCAGTGAGGTTCATGTGCGAATGCTTGTCGCATCCCTCGACTGTGCGGTTGATGAGCTCCGGGATGCGCTCGATGCGGCGTACCAGAATGGCGCGTACGATGTGCCACATCATCGCCGTAACGCTGATCAGGATGACGCCATCATCCGGGTTAGTGAGGCGCAGGAGGGTGTCGAGGAGTACCTGGAGCTTGTGTTCACTGACCGGTATGACATGGGCGTGCATGTGACGCTGGAGGTGATTGGCTAGTGGCTTGGGGTAAGAATTCCAGGCGCCGCAAGGAGCTCCCTAAGGACTGGGACAAGATCCGGCGCACTGTCCTGAGGCGGGATGGTGGCCTGTGTGTTTTCTGCGGGAATGCGGCGAATCAGGTGGATCACATTATCCCTGACGGGCCGCATGTGCCGGACAATCTTAGGGCGTTGTGTCAGCACTGCCATATGGTGCGCACACAGCAGCAGTCGGCAGAGGCTCGGAAGCGCCGCTATAATCGCGGCAACAAGGCTCGCGGCCCCAGGCCGAAGAGTAAGCACCCCGGATACCTTTAGGAGACGACGATGGGAGTTAAGGGACCGATCCCGAAGCGCAGCACTGAGGGGCACCGTACTACGCAGGCCAGGAAGCTTGATGGTGGCGTGGAGCCTGTTAATGTGGTTGCTGAGCAGGTGAAGCCACCCAAGCCGGATCCTGACTGGCACCCCATCGCGAAGAACCTGTGGAATGCTGTGGAGAAGTCGACGTTCACTCGCTACTACGAGCCGTCGGACTGGATCGTTCTCTACTCCACCTGCGACGACCTATCGAACTACAAGATGCAGGATCGTCGCTCACCCACGATGCTGGCGGCCGTGAACACGATGCTCACCAGCCTCCTCCTCACCGAGGGTGATCGCCGCAGGGTCCAGATTGAGATCAACCGTGTTGACGAGTCCGAGGCCGAGTCGGCCGGTGTGGTCGCATTGCAGGCGTGGGCGAAGGCGCGGGCAACGAAGTGACCGATACGCTCCCTGCGCCCCGGGAGCGAACCGACACGCTCCCCCTAGGACTGCCTGAGCGGACTCTCGGCTACCATGCTGCGGCGTGGATGATGGATAACCTGATTCAGCCGAATGGGCCGAAGGCGGGTCTGCCGTTCATTCCGACTGATAGGCAGATCGAGTTCCTGGCTCATTTCTACGCCCTGAATCATAAGGGCGGCTTTGTGTACAGGCAGGGAATTAGAAGGTTAAGCAAGGGATCAGGGAAAGCTCAGGCTTTGTCCAGCTTAATCTTAACGACAACTGGATGGCGCAAGTTCGGCGACCTCACTGTCGGAGACCAGGTGTTCCACCCCTCCGGTAAGCCTACCAGAATCACGCAGCTCCATCCGGTTGGTCAGTGGGACACGTGGGATGTTGAGGTCTCCGATGGAACTGTCTTAACTGTCACTGGCGAGCATCTGTTTGCGGTGGACGAGTTTGTCGGTGGCCGGAAGCGTAAGCGTCGCACCTTGGATGTGCGCGCCATGGCTCGCGAGGGCCTCGTGTTCGATCGTCCTCTCACGAAGGGGTCCACGAAGGCAATCAAGGCCGGGGTGGGAAGTTCGCTCTCCCCGAGATTGAGCCACTAGAGTTTCCTGAGCGCGACCTGCCTGTCGATCCGTGGGTTCTGGGCTATTGGCTCGGTGACGGCTCTACTGGTACGGCGGGGCCACGGCCGACGTTGATGATGTCCCATATATCCGCGAGCGCGTGCGGGCTGCCGGGTATGACATCGGGGCTGTAGGCGTCAAGAAGGCCGGCGGGCGTGGCCGCCAGTTCACCATTCTCGGCCTTTCTGGAGACCTTAGGGAGGCTGGGGTCCTCGACGACAAGCACATCCCTGAGGAGTACTTGTATGCCTCTGTGGAGCAGCGTAGGGCCCTCATTCAGGGCCTCATGGACTCTGATGGCTATGTCCAGAAGAATGGCTCTGCGGAGTATTGTCAGGTGCGCAAGCAGGTAGCCGATGGCATGGCGTTCCTTCTTCGTTCCATGGGAGTGAAGGTGAATGTGCGTGAGTCGGAGGCGAAGCTCTATGGTCGCGTCACTGGCCCCCGTTACCGGCTTACGTTCAAGCCTTACAAGCACCAGGGCCTCGTGACTCTACCCCGCCGCGCGGAGAGGGTGCAGGAGCAGCGCAGGAAGCCAATCCCGCGAGTCATTAAGGATGTGCGTAGGGTGGCCCCGGTGGACGCCCGCTGCATCACCGTTGAGGCTGAGGATGGCCTCTATGTGACTGGGGAGACGATGGTGGTGACTCATAACTCCCCGTTCGCTGCGGCTATGTGCCTGTTTGAGCTTCTTGGCCCGTGCCGGTATGACGGGTTCGATCGTCATGAGCCTTTTGGGGTGCGTGCGAAGCCGATGAGTATGCCGCTGGTGCAGATCGTGGCTACGTCGGAAAGCCAAACCGCTAATACCATACGAATGGTCAGGGCGTTTTGTCAGAAGAAGGGCCCGCTGGCGCGTAAGTATGACCTTGAGGTGGCGAAGACCTTCATTGAGACGCCGGGTGGGGGGAAGCTTCAGCAGATGACGTCCTCCGCGCACTCCATGGAGGGTGGGGAGGTGTCCTTCGTTGTGGGTGACGAGCTGGAGCACTGGCTCCCCGCACAGGGCGGTCCGGCCATGTTGCAGACGATTCAGCAGAACGCGGCGAAGATGGGTGGCCGGTTCATGGGGACCTGTAACGCCTGGGTTCCGGGTGAGCAGTCGTCGGCGGAGGCGGTCTTTGAGGCGTGGTGCGATCAGGAGGACGGCCTTACTAGGGGTAAGACGAAGATCCTCTACGACGCCCGTATTGCGCCCCCGAACACGGTTTTGACGGATGAGCCGGAGGAGGGGCAGGTTGGGCTCACGAAGGCTCTGGAGTACGTGTATGAGGGCTGTCCGTGGGTGAATCTGGAGTCGATTAAGGAGCAGATCTGGTCTCCGGAGTATCCGGAATCTCGCTCTATCCGGTTCTTCCTGAACAGGCCGAATGCGGCTGAGGCGTCATGGATCACCTTGGAGGAGTGGACTCAGCTCCGTAAGCCTGACCGGAAGGTGGAGCCTGGGGAGAAGATCGTCATGTTCTTCGACGGATCCAAGTCGAATGACCATACGGCTCTCGTGGGGTGCTGCATGGAGGATGGGCACATCTTCAAGATCGGCCACTGGAAGCCGGAGAAGCCCCTCGGTGTGGTGAATGTGGCTGCCGTGGACGCGGGGGTCAGGAGAGCGTTCGACACGTATGACGTGGTGGCGTTCTGGGCTGACGTCCGGGAGTGGGAGTCGTTCACGCGCACTGCCTGGCCCGAGGACTTCGGCGACCGCCTGATCGTCCCCGCCGTGCGTGGAGGCATGTCCGCGTCCCCGATCGCATGGGATATGCGCTCCCACGCCTACCAGTTCGCTGAGGCCGCAGAGACGGCGTTCACGGAGATCCAGCAGCAGGCGTTCACTCACGATGGGGACTCCGCTCTGGGAGAGCACGTGTCTAACTGTCGCGTGAATGAGTTCAAAGGGCGCTGGTCGGTGAAGAAGGAGTCCCCGAAGTCTTCTAAGAAGATCGATCTGGCTGTGTGCATGATCGGCGCTAGAATGTTGTACAGGTACGTCAAGAGCAGCAAGGAGTGGGCCGACATGAATAAGCCGGTTGGTGCGTGGACGGTGATCGTGTGAGCTTTGAGAAGATGCTCGCCAGCTTCGAGGGCGGCGCTTATCGCCCGGAGTCGTTCGAGACGTACTATGAGCAGAGTGAGCGCCTGGATGCTTTGGGTATCAGTATCCCGCCGGAGGCGCGCGTGCTGGAGATGCAGGCGCCGTTCGCGAAGATGGCTATTGACGTCCTGACTGAGGTCCTGATCCCGGCCGGGTTCATCATCGCGGATGATGGGCGTAAGGATCTGGTGCGCGACCTGCGTGTTGTGTGGCAGGCCAACGACATGGATTCTCAGTTCAATCTGGCGGCGGCTGAGGCTCTTGCTGCCGGATCCGTGTTCTGGGTGCTGTCTCCTGCTGATGAGGATCATGAGCATCCGTCTGTTCGTGCGCTGGACTCGCGTCACGCCGGTGTCCGCATCGACCACTTCGGGAACGTGATCGAGGGGGTTGCTGTCTACCGTTCGGGTGATGGCGTGAAGTGCGCCTCGTACTACACGCCCGAGGGTATGACCGCCTACAGGCAGGTCGGTACCCGGTGGGTGTCCGACTGGTCTACGAGTGACCCGTGGGGTGCGTCGATCGTGCCCATGTTCAATCGGGCTCGGCTCCGTGACCGGTACGGCCGGTCTGATCTGAAGGAGCTGAAGACGGTCATTGATGCGGCCTCTCGGACTCTCACGAACCTTCAGATGGGGCAGGAGGTTGCGGCTTTCCCGTTGAGGTTCCTTATTGGTGACGGCGCTGACCGGATGCTGGCTGGGCAGCAGGCGGCCGCCGCGATGAACGGGCAGTTCGGTGGTAACCGCATGGAGAACTATGCTGGCGCGCTTCTGGCTGCCCCCACTGGGGCTGACGTGAAGCAGCTGACTGGCGCGTCCTTGGATACGTTCACGAACACGTACCGTACTTACGCGTTGCAGATCTCAGCCATGACTGGTATTCCGCCGTCAATGATGGGTGTGGCTGCCGACAATAACCCTACGTCTGCTGAGGCTTTGCGTGTGGCGAAGGATCGTCTTATCGCTCGTGCTGAGAACAAGCAGCGCCAGTTCAGTGACGCTCTTGAGCGCATCGCCCGCATTATCGCAGTCATGAACGGGGAGTCACCCGAGGGGCTGGAGACTCTCGAGGTGATGTGGGCTGACGCCGCGGCACCGTCGGCGAGCGCCCAGATGGCTACCGCCATGCAGGCTGAGTCTCAGGGGGTTATCGGCGCTGAGACCGCGCGGGACTTCATGCACCTTTCTCCGGAGCAGATGGAGCGCGAGAACCGCCGCCAGAACGACCTCGACTCAATGGCAGGCCAGATTCTCCCTATCGGCCCACAGGAGGACGAGGATGACCCTGAAGAGGATGGCGAGGAAGAGGATCCTGTCGACGACAAGGGTGAGGCCAAGAAGTGACCCTTACGCTATTCAGGGCCCTCCTGGCAACTATCGCCCGCACCTTCCAGAGGCGCATGACCGACGCCACCGCCCCTTTGCAGGGGAAGCCGGTGACGCTCTCGGAGAAGGAGCTGGGTGAGGCGATCACTCCTCTTGTGTGGGCCGCCCGGCGGCAGGCGTGGGCGGCTACGGCCTTGTTCCTGCGTGGGCAGGCCAGGGCGCATGGCGCGAATGAAGCATGGATCCCCCCACAGCCGGGCTACAGCCCCGACTCGGTGCGCTACGCGATCAGGTCCGCTAAGGCCCGCACGGGCAAGCCTGAAGCATTCAAGGCCCTCCAGGGGGAGCTCACTAGCCACGTGTATGCGGCGTCCAGGCGCACAGTTAATGATGCTGTGGAGGACGCCCCAGACGTGACCGAGCTCCTGGACGACCTCGAGCGCATCGCCGACGACCTCGAGGGGTTCTCTAAGGAGCAGGTCGAGCAGATCGAGCGGGAAGTGGAGAAGCATGAGCGTAAGCGCCGCCCGCGTAGGAACTGGGTTGACGTATTCGATGAGGTCGCGGACCGCGTCGACAAGGCCATTAAAGAGCTTGAGTCCGAGGGGATGCTGACTCAGAAGTATAGGGATTCGGAGGCCCTGAAGGATCTCCCGGACAAGTATCGCCGCTCGAAGGATGGCGCTGTTATTGCCCGCCCGTTCGCGTGGGCGCGAGTGGTCACCCCGTCAAAGAATGGGCCGTGCGGCTTCTGTGCGATGCTCGCTTCTCGTGGCCCCGTCTACAAGTCGTCTAAGACGGCTGGTGTGGGGGTGAACAGATTCCATACGCACTGTCGGTGCGTTATCTGTCCCGTTTACACGTCCAGGGCGTGGCCAGGTAAGGAACAGCATGCTAGATTCGAACAACTGTACAATGAGGTAGTGAAGGCCCACGACCTTCATGGGCACGAGGCGCTACGGGCAATGAACCGCCGCCTCTACCAGGAGCAAAGGAGAAGGAATGGCTGACACCCCCACCGAGTCATCTGACGAGACTGTCGCCCCCGCAGAGGAGGCCGCCTCCGCGCCGGAGCCCCAGGGTGATGGCGACACAGAGACCGCCGAGCAGGAGGAGGCTACAGACGCCCCTGAGGAGCCTGAGAGCGTCCCCGAGGAGCCCGGAAACCCCAGCGAGCTCGACGCCCTGAAGGAGCGCCTAGGGGCCCTTGAGGCGGTACTCGCCAACAAGGATGAGGAGATCAAGGCCTTGCGCGACACAGCCGCTAAGGACTCCCTGATCCGTGACGCGGGCCTCCCCTCGAAGTACGCCCAGTTCCTGCACGGAGACGAGTCAGGGTGGGGAGATCAGGTATCCGCCCTCCTTGAGCTCACCAGCAAGACTCCTGCGCGCCCTCGCGATCCTGCGGTAGACGCCCAGGTCGGCTCCGACTCGGAGGACCGCGAGACCGCCGTCCTCCGCATGTTCGGGCTCGCCGAGTAACCCCTGCCTGACAGGGGCAATATCTAGAACAACTCTGCCGGTCAGGCAGGAAGGAGACGCGAATGGCGGACAACGCTGCCAAGGTCGCAACCATTGCAAAGCTTACTGCTGGCGGTAATGCCGAGGGCTTCCCGAAGGAGGTGCTTGCCCCTATCTGGAAGCGGGCCTTCGCTGGCTCCATCGTCCAGAAGGTTGCTGGCACTGTCCCGGTTTCCCTTGCCGGTAACGCGGTCACTATGCCGGTCGGCCAGCCTGTCGCCGGTATCGTCCAGGAGAGCGCTGACAAGCCTGTCGTTGACGTCTCTGTTGGCCTGAAGACCTTCAGTCCCGTCAAGACGGCGGCGATCGTGTCGATCTCTAAGGAGGCGCTCATGGCTAACCCCCTGAACGCCTTCGATGACCTGGAGGGTCAGCTGGCTGAGGCTATCGCCCGTTCCATCGACACCGCCGTCATTCACGGCAAGGACGCTCTCACCGGCACTGCCCTGGCGGGCAAGGAGTCCCTGTCCTCCACCACGAACGTTGTGGAGCTGGACCCCGCCAAGTTCGACACTACTGGCTACCTCGGCAAGCAGCTCGCTGCGGCTTACGACAAGGTCGTGAACACCGACGGTGAGGCCGACTATGACTTCAACGAGTTCCTCTTGTCTCCGAAGTTCCGGTCCATCATCATGGGCGCCACTGACGGTTTCGGCCGTCCGCTCTATCAGGCGTCCCCGAACCTGGCTGACCAGTTCACCAGTGTCCTGGGTATCCCTGCCGTCTATCACAAGGCTGTTAACGGCCGGGGTAAGGTGTCTGAGCCGAACCTGCTGGGCTTCGGTGGTGACCTGAAGGAGAACCTGCGTCTCGGCTTCGTTGAGGGTCTCACCTGGGCTACCGCCGACCAGTACGCCGCCGGGATGGACCTGTTCGGCACGAACCGTATCGCGATTCGTGTTGAGGCTATCTTCGGTTGGGTCCTGCGCGACCCGCAGGCGTTCGTGAAGATCACGAAGAAGGCTGCCTGATAGTCCCTGTGGGGCGGGTGGCCGTAATGCTCTCGCCCCACAGGCGACGCTTAGAGAGGAGGATGAGTGGCCGTAGCAGAGAGACTGGATGTTGAGCGCACGCTCATGCGCGACCTCGAGGACGACGAGGCCAGGTGGGTGGGTGCGCTACTCGAGCGCGCTGAGGCCCTTATCCTCCTCCGCATGCCTGACGCCGTTAACCGGTGTCGCGTCGACTATCCGTTCCGGGTGGCCCTCACCATGGTGGAGTGCGAGGCTGTCTCGCGGGTGCTGCGGGCTCCAGGCGGCGGACTCTACAAGTATGAGACTGAGGGCACCTACACCTACTCGGTGAATCAGGCGGTCGCTTCTGGCCTCCTGGAGATCACTCAGCGTGACTGGCAGGCGCTCGAGGGTGGCGTCGGCGGGTGGGGTAGCGCAGCCCCGGTCCTGGACGGGTATGCGCGGAACCGGCATGGCGCCCCCTGGTCCCCGGATGTGTCCACTAGTTTTCTGATGTCTTTTCGGCGCGCTTCGGTGCCTGATAAGCCAGCTGCGCCCGAGCTGGGGTTGCAGCGGTGGGAGGGGTGGCGTACCACATGGTGACCTTCCGACCCCGCCGCGGCCGCTACCTGGAGAACGGGCCCCACGCCGTGGAGGTAACTGTCGCGGTCGTTTCTGAGGGCCGCACCGGGCGTCGCTACACGCCTGGCGAGACGTTCTACGTCGATAAGGTTCTTGTGCAGCCCTCCGCAGGTAACGCGTTGAAGGCTACGGAGAACCGTGTTATCCGCGGTGATCTTACAGATGAGACTACCCTGAAGATTATGGGGACTGGCAGAAAGTGGCCGGGCGGCCCACACTCGTGGGTGAAGATCATTAAGGGGCCACCGTCGTTGGAGGGGAAGACTTTCCAGCAGGCTGGCGAGCCGCTGACCTATGATGCTTCGCCGATGACGCGCCATTTCAGTGTCCGCTGCGACACCCTGGGGACGGTGGCGAAGTGATTCACGTCTACGACAACAAGCATGTCCATGAGGATATTGCGGAGGTTGTTGCGCGCCAGCCGGAGTTTGCTGCGGCCGCGGCGAAGGTGTTTGCTGAGGTGAAGGCTGCTGCGTCTGCGCACGTCGACTCCGGTGAGCTTTTTGCTTCATACAGCATGGAGCAGGGGAAGGTGGATTACACGATCGGCCCGTCCACCGACCATGATGCGGCCGCGGAGTTCGGCCACTACGTGTATCAGGATCGCCTGGGGCGCCGCACGGGGCGGGAGGGTGCCCGGTACCGCACATGGGTTCCCGGCTTCAACACTCTTCGTGGGGTAGTCAGGGATAATGGGGGATTCTAGTGGCCTACGTTAATCCTCTCCCGTTCATTTACCGGTATATGAAGGACGCTGCCGCCCGCGGTGCGGGTGAGTGGCCTATTCTCGAGAAGATTGTTTGGCGTACCCACGGTGACGTGGATGACCCAATGAATGAGCTCGTGTGCCGGGTGCAGGTGACTATTGCGCGCACGCACCCGTCTGGGCCCAGGTTCGCGGCCACCCAGATTCGTGCGCGACTCTATATGACCGGCCCGGACGGGGATGAAGTTTCTGATGCTTCCGATGCCCTAGTCCAGGCTGTAGATAAGGCTTGGAGGGACGGTATGATTACCTCTGAGGGCTGGACGACTTACCTGGAGTGGACTCAGCTTCCCACTCCGGAAACGGACATGGGGACCACGGCAGACTACATCAACATGGTTTCGTCCCTTCAGGTGACGGCCAGGAAGGGGCCTGATGGCTAACCTCGGAAACAGTAAGATTCAGATCGCAGGTAAGGGGCACGTCTACATCGGTAATGTGGACACTGTCGCCCCGAACCTGTGGGGCTACACTTTTGGTGACGGCACCACGCTCGAGAGTGCTGGGTGGACGTGGCTTGGTGACACCTCCAGTGAGAACCTGATTGAGGTGGAGACTGAAGGTGGTGACACCTCTACGAAGCGGACCTGGGATCGTCAGGGCGTCCGCTCCACCCGCGAGGACGTCACCAACAAGGTGACCATCAACGCCGTGAACCTCGGTGAGGATGTCATGCGCGTGGCATTCCCTGGCTCTACATACAATGAGGAAGTGGGCGGCTGGGATGTTGAGCTGGACAACTCCAGTGAGCGCGCCGTCCTTATCGTCATCGAGGATGGCCTGCTCGTGTCGGGCATGCTGTTCCGTCGCGTGTCCCTGGCCGGTAACCTGCCGTCCCTCTCGCTGGACAACTTCAGTGAGGTGAAGATCTCCGGGACTCTGCTGTCTCCTCCGTCTGGGAAGACTCGCGTCCAGATGCTCGAGCCTCGCACCGTCACCGGTGTCGGATCGGCGAAGCCGACCATCACGACCCTGGCCCCTGCCGCTGGTGCGGTTGGCGCGAAGGTTACTATCACCGGCACCAACTTCAACGGTGTCCGCGGGGTGAAGTTCGGCGACAAGGCGGCGACCTTCGAGAAGGACTCCGCCACTCAGATCACCACCTATGTGCCGCGCGGCGCTACTGGCGCGGTCAACGTGGTGGTCACCAACAACGTCGGTGCTTCCGACGGGGAGCAGTTCACCGTCAACTGACAATCTCCCATCGGCTGCCATGTAGGGGTGTGTGGCAGCCGATGGGCAACACCCCACTACATCCCAGCAGAAGGAGAAGGCAGTGGCCTCCACCAAGAATGACGTCCCCGAGTTCGAGTCCCTCGAGGGGCACGAGATCTTCAAGCCCGTTGACACGCTCCGCCCTTCCCAGCGGCTCCGCCTCACCGCGAAGGTGCTGCCCATGGTTGACGACTCGGACGAGTTTACTGACGCGAACATGGCGGTTCTGGCCGACATAACCGAGTTCCTTGAGGACAACGGCTACATCGCCGACCTGGATGCGTGGACCAGCTTCTTCAGCACTCACGGCATCGAGAGCGTCATCACCCTGGCTACCGCTTACGCGGGGGAAGCCACAGGCGCCAAGCAGTAGATGACTACTTCCGGGACAACCCTGATGCTGCCGCGGACTTCTGGGCGCTTTACCGCATCGACGTCTACGGCAGCTACAGGGTTCGCCTTGTGGAGGCACTGCTTGAGCGCCTTTCTTATGAGCCCTGGTCGCTGTACAGGGCGAAGCAACTGGGTGGGCCGCAGTGGTTCGGCTACTCCGCCGACTCGGAGAGACTGAATGCCTTGCTTGACGGCCAGCGTCTTCAGACGAAGGTAGCCCGTGGCCAGGGGAGGGTGTATCTGAAGGACTCTGAGATGGCTCCCAGGCCCGGAACTGTTGAGGCGAGTACGGTAGTATCGAGTAAGGATACAGCTGCGATGGCGGCCCTGTTCGGGGCTCTAGGTTGAGAGGTTAGGGGATGACCGGTAAGGGTATTGTCGGTAAGCTAGGAGTCAAGGTCATCCCTGACCTCTCTAAGTTCGCTGACGAGCTGGAGAATAAGCTCCGCCGCATCCAGAAGCAGGTGGGTGACCTTGATGTCGAGGTTAACGCTGAGGTTGATGTTGATGAGGAGTCACTCAAGAAGGCGCAGGAGAAGGTGCGCCGCAGCGACTCCAAGATGCCGGTCGAGCCTGACCTCGATGCTGGGTCGCTCACGAAGCTGAAGGCGAAGCTGCGTGATCTGAAGGCTGAGCTCAAGGTTAATCCGAACCTGTCTGAGCAGGATAAGAAGCGGATTGAGCAGAAGCTTGACGATATTCGCACGAACGTTCACCTGAGCGCGGACAAGACTGACCTGGCGAAGCTCTCCAGGGAGGTGAAGGGGGCGGCTGGGGGCATTAAAGCGCAGCTGACTCTTAATAAGCGGTCGGTGGCTGACATTGAGCAGAAGATCAAGTCTCTCAAGGCCCAGATTGATGCGTCTCCGAAGCTGAACAAGGCCGCCAAGGCGGCAATCGAGAAGGACATCAGTAAGATCCGGTCGATTGTTGACGTGCACGCCCACCTGTCGGAGGAGCAGAAGAAGAAGATCAAGCATGAGCTGAATAAGCTTGACGGCAAGGCGACCATCAATGCTGATCTTGATGACGGTAAGGCCAGGTTTGATCTGAAGCGCCTCACTCGCTCTAGGTGGGTGGATATTAACGTGCGCCTCGGGAAGGCTTCCGCGGCTCGTGTGGCAGCCCAGCTCAAGGCCCTGGCTGGAGGGAACGTCTTCGAGTCGATCGGCCGCAACCTGAATGACTTCCTCCGCAACCTGGATACAGCTTCGGTGAAGATCGGGACCGTCGCTACCCTGATTGGTGGCGCTGTGTCCGTACTGGGTGCGGGGCTGGGTGTCCTGTCGTCTGTGGGCGTGGGGATAGCGAAGGCTACTCCGGCCCTGCTGGCCCTGCCGGGCATCTTTGGTGGCGCTGCCGCAGGGGCGGGCGTTCTGATCGCGGCCCTGAAGGATGCGAAGACCGTCCTGGGGGACCTGAGTCCCGCGTTCGAGGGGCTGCAGAAGCAGATCTCCTCCTCGTATTGGGGGCAGGCCGCCCAGCCGATCAGGGACTTCGCTAACACCGCGATCAATGAGCTCTCCCCGGCTTTGTCTGCGGTGGCGACGCACTTGGGGTCTATGACGGCTGCGATCGCGACCGCCGCTAGCGGGCACCTGCCCGGTTTCCAGCAGTCCCTGACCTACTTGTCGCAGGCTCTGAGCCTGGGGTCAACCGGGGCTGCCGCTTTCACTAACGGCCTCCTCACGATGGGTGAGGTTGGTGCTAAGTATCTGCCGAATATTGCCCAGTGGGCTAATGATCTTGCGCTCTCGTTTGAGAAGTGGGCTATTAAGTCCGCCGAGTCCGGGAAGATGGATCAGTCTATCCGGGCTGCGGCGAAGGCGTTCGGCACACTTAAGGATATTACGGTAGACCTGGGTGGGATTATTGCTGGCCTGTTTAAGGCGATGGCGAATGGGTCGGCCCCGATCGACTCGATCGCTACGGCCCTGGATAGGGCTAATGCCGCGGTCAACGGCCCCTTGTTCCAGTCGACCTTGACGTCCTTGTTCTCGTCGATGTCTGTGGCGGCAGGGAAGGCCTTTGAGGGTGTGGGGTCTCTGGGGAATGCTTTCGTGTCCTTGGAGCCGACCCTGTCTAAGGTTCTCCCCCTGATTGGGGAGACGCTGAAGACGGCCCTTGAGGGGATTGCTACAGCCTTGGAGAATCCGGCCTTCCAGGATGGATTGGTGTCGTTCTTCTCGGGTCTGCTGACGGCTGTTCAGGCTCTCGCTCCGGCTATGCCCGCATTGGGTGAGGCTTTCGGTGCGATCGCCACCGTGGCTGGCACCCTGTTGGCGGCCATGCCCCCCTGGTGGCGCAGCTGGTGGAGCAGTTGGCTCCGGTGCTGCAGCAGCTGGTGCCGATCCTTACGCCGATTATTGAGCAGCTGGCGTCTGCGTTGATGCCGGTGATTCAGGCGCTCGGTCCGGTCTTGTCGGAGCTGTTCGCTGTGCTGGGGCCGATTGTTACTGAGCTTTTGGCTGCGATTGTTCCTGCTATTGCACCTATTGTTGAGGCGATTATGGGTGCGCTGATTCCAGCGTTCCAGCTGATCGGGACTGTGATTCAGGCGCTTATGCCGATTGTTGTGCCGATCATTAATGGGATCAAGGACACGATCGTCGACTCGATGAATATCATCCGGAATGTGATCAATATTGTCCTTGGTATTATCCGGGGCGACTGGTCGTCGGTGTGGACGAATATTCAGCAGCTGGGCGTTAATATCTGGAATGGTATTACGAACTATCTCCGCAATACTGGCTATGTGCTCGCTGGGGTTGCTCGAGCCGCATGGAACCTGCTGGGCAGCATCATCTCCGCCGGGTGGAACCTTATCAAGTCCGGGGCGTCCTGGGCGTGGAATGCCATCACGTCCACCATCTCCTCCGGGGTTAACCGGGCCGTCAACTTCGTCAGGAACCTTCCCAACGGGGTCAAGACTGTCTTCTCTAATGCTGGATCCTGGCTCGTTAGCGCCGGTAGGAACGTGATCCAGGGCTTTATCAACGGCCTGAAGTCAATGTACGGCTCAGTGAAGTCCTCACTGGGTGGCCTCACTAACAGGCTGACGTCCTGGAAGGGTCCCGCCCCCGTTGACCGAGTAATCCTTAAGGGCGCGGGCCAGATGGTGATGCAGGGCTTCATCAACGGCCTCGAGTCGCAGTACTCAGCGGTCAGGGACTCCCTCGAGGGCTTCACTGACACCCTGAGCAGGGATGTGGCCCCGGAGATCTCGGCCACCGTGTCGGGGAACTACGAGAAGTCAGTGAAGCGCCAGTTCGGCAACATGGACCTCGAGGCGCCCGCGCAGGGTGGCCGCTCTTCTGGTGGCACCACGGTCAACATCACCAACAACTATCCGCAGGCGCAGCGGGACTCGAAAACCCGCGATGACGTGGCGGACGCGATCCGCCTGGCCGCGAGCATCTAGGATTAGAGCATGAGCAGTGAGTATCACCTGAATGGGGTAGACCTGGACCAGCCGGGGAAGTGGAGGGTCATGGAGGGGACTCTCCTGCCGTCTGTTCCGGAGCCGCGCCTGACGTCTACCGAGGTTCCCTCCAGGAGTGGTGTCATCGATGGTGCTGCCACGAGGTTCGGCACGTTCAAGGTGACTGTTGCGCTCATGGTCGAGGGGGAGGATAGGGTCTCCCTGGATGCGAACTGGCAGGCGCTCATGGCTCGCCTGAGGCTCTCTGGGGTCCTGGGTGTGCTCCAGCACCGTCCGGCTGGCGCTAACCCCAGGGAGGCCCGCGTGCGGCTCGTGAGCGTCGCCCAGCCAGCCTGGAGGTACGGTGAGTGGGCGATCGACACGACAGTCATATTCGAGGCCGTTGACGGAGTGTGGCGAGACGTGACCCCAGTGGAGGTGACACTCCCTAACCTCGACGGCCTAGCGGGCGGGTCAGCCCCGATAACTGACGCCCTGCTGAAGCTCGCCCCCACCGCGAACACGTGCACCATCAAGGATGTCACCTCTGGGACGTCACTCACGTGGCGCGGGACCATGGAGGGCGGTCAGAGACTCCTCATTGATGTGGCCCGCTATGACGCCTGGAGGCAGGTGTCCGAACGGTGGGAGCCCGAGCCGGGGGCCCCGAGCCGGGCGGCGGAGATCAGCATGTCCCCAGAGGGGTTCCAGCTNACCCCCAATAGTGAAGGCAAGATCGTCCTGCAGGTCACCGGAACGGCTGGCTCTATCCGGGCTAGGAGGGCCTACTGATGCAGCGAACCTACTTCCCCGGCATGCAGCTCCGCGCGGTCGCCTACGCCGTCCAGGGGGGCCGTATCGGGGTGGTCCCGGACGTCCTGGAGATGACCGTCACCACCCCCGTGGCGAGGCCCCCACCCTGTCCCTGTCGTACGCGCCTGGCCCTAACGCGGTCCGTGGCAGCGTCCTTGAGGGCGAGGTTGAGGTTGCTGTTGAGGCCACCTTCGACGGCGACACGTGGGAGGAACTGCCCGACGCACGGTTCGTCACCCAGAAGACCGAGCATAACCTCGTCAATGACGGCACGGACTCCCGCAAGGTCGAGGCCATCCACGTCAGTGACTACATGAAGGAGGCGCTGGTCTGGTCCGTCCCCGAGGCCGCGAAGGACAAGGAAGGTAAGTTCAAGTTCCTGTCCAAGAACGCCGGTGAGATCATCGGCACAGTCTGGCAGGCCGCCACCAAGCGGGGATGGGGTAAGGGCCTCATCCTGGACGCCACCACCACGACCGACTCCGCCAACCAGCGGTGGGCGAAAGTCGTCACCCTATACTTCGACCCCTCCATCAGCATTCTCCAGATCGTCGACTCTCTCCGGGACCTAGGGATGATCGACACGGTGTGGCAGGGACGCACCCTGAAGATCTACAACGCCGACACGACGCAGGCCAGGGACCTCACGGCCTCCAGAAGGTGGCCCCTGGCAACCACCCTCACCGGCGCCCCCGAGGCGGCGACCTGGGCCGACATGTGCACCGACGTCCTCGTAAAGGGCGAATCCGGCCGCACGTGGCTCATCCACAATGACACCGCCCCGAAGTCCATGCGCCGCGTGGAGAAGGTCGTGGAGGCGGGCGGCGTTGAGCTCGAGGCAACCGCGAGGCTCGTGGCTGAGGCCACTCTGAAGTCCGGCGCCCATGTCAGGGAGGAGATCAAGCGCGAGTGGGCGGCGCCTGACGTGCACCTGCTTCCATGGCAGGACTACCGCCTGGGTGACTGGATGATGGTTGAGCGCCAGGGCGGCATGGAGCGCCTTCAGGTCGCACAGATCAGCGTCACTCAGAAGGAGCAGATGGTTTCCGGGCACACCACGTTCGGGACGGTCCTGGACAGCCTCCTGGGGAGGCTCACGAAGCGCACGAAGGGTATTGCGGGGCTTGCTACCACGAGCGGTAACGGGGTGCGCCCGAACCCTCCCGTGTCGAAGAACTGGCCCGTCCCACCCCAGGGGCTAACGGGGTCCACTAGGGCCGTGGTCGGCCAGGACGGGTGGCCTACCGCGGTCGTGGAGCTCCAGTGGGGGAAGGTGGATGCCGACGCCCTGGGAACGAAGGTGGATGTCACCGGCTATGAGGTCTCAT
>CYGL01000299.1_pt1 | contig 22412 bp, 28 predicted proteins | sample 485531 | NCBI WGS metagenome assembly CYGL01 (sample SAMEA3497897, study PRJEB9818) | human gut metagenome | reverse complement strand
GTCATATCCCCGATATATCCGGTCACGGTAATAATGGTAAGATAAACAATTCTGCTTATGAAGGAATGAGTGGGGTGAATGGTTATCCTGTTGTATTTGGTGCTAATAAAACTTGGGCGAATGAATCTAACGGATATGTTACTAGTATTACTAATAATACTATTCATATTACTAATGTTCTAAATGCAGGTTTAGCTTTATTATATTCTTATGTTAAATATAATGGTAATCTTCAAAATATAAAAGAAATACCTCCTTTTAAGATTGAAATTAAAGGGTTAGAAGGTAGGTCTAAATTTATATATAAGTATTTAGCAACAAGCGATGCAACTAAGGAAACAAATCTATATCTTGAAAATGGTACTTATGAACTACCCAAATCATTCCTTCCGACAGAGGCTTTGATTAATAATGCTGTGGTAGGTTTTTCAATAAGTCCAATTGAAGAAGGAGTTACCAATTTTTTAAGTGATATCACTATCAAAGTTCTGTCTGAATACGAAGGCGCATACTGTCTTGATGGTGTAGATGACTTTGTTACTATTCCTACTACGGTCGGTGGCAAACAAGTGTTGATGAAGGTGAATTGGCAAAGTGATGCTGCAAAAGCTATACTATATGACCAAAGAGGTTATAATAATGAGTTTGCTATCTATAACGGTATGACAGATAGTGACGGCAATCCTATTCCAGCTTATCAGGGAAGAAACGATGGGCAAACATACATTGATGGAATCTTGAATAGTAATATTAAGGCTTCGGAATTGAAGGCTATTACTCATAATATAACTATTACAAATGAGTTAAGTCTGGGAACAAATAATACCTATCCTGTTATTGGTACAAACAAAACGGTAAATGGTTACTATGCTAATATGGCATTATACGACTTCATGCTCTTCGATGAAATCTCAACAGATGATAAGATACAGGAACTTAATAAGTATATTGGTATTGAAGCTAAAGTAGAACTTCCGCCTTATTATTGGGATAATTATGGTAAGACTAACTCTGATGCTGATAGAGATACTATTCAACAAAGAGGTGTAGCCGTAGGTGATTATGATTTGATTAATTATAATCATGCTTACGAAGGTATGAGTGGATATAATGGCTATCCGATAATACTTAGTGGAACTAATAGGACTTATCAAGATAAAGCATCTTATGTTAATGTAGTTGGAGATGATAAGAATGTTATTAATTTAACTAGGATTTCATTTAATACAGCTGCTATATTTAGTTACGTAAAGCAGAATGGAGAATTAACTAGTTATAATAAAGATATAGAATCTTTTAAGATTAAAGTAACCGGAATAGATTACTCTAGGTTTGTTATAAAATATAGTTATATCTCCGAAGCAAATGCTACTACTAAAACTACTATGACTATTGCTTCTGATAGTATTTATGAATTGCCTAAATCGTTTGCAAGTGATGGGAGTCTAACTTCTTCTGATATTTGGGTAGGAATTAACTTTACTAAACAAGCAAACGATATACCTGATATAATAGAAGATGTAAATGTAACTATTGAGGTTCTTCCTGAATATGAAAATGGTCTTGTATACGATGGAGTAGAAGATTTTAGCGATAATAAGAATATTCCTATAATTGATGGCTTTACAGTAATTGCAAAGAGAACTTGGTTAGAGGAAAATATTTCTGACAAACCTTTTATCATTAAAGGTGACACTTTGTATCCTGACGGGAACCAGAATGCTTTCTTATTTGAATACGGCAAACTATCCACTTATTCTTTCGGACAAAATAACAAGTATGATGAGAGTGTCGTTCCTTCTCTAATTTCTTGGGCTACTCCTACATCTTATAATGGAACTACTTCTTTAGTTAGAGGTAGTGCTATTGATACCGTAGGAATTGATATAGCTCACGCAACTAAGATGGTATTATACAAACTAATCCTCTATCCGAAAACCATATCGTTACTAGAGATTAACTTCCTAAAGAACCTGATGGAGAAAGACGAAATAATTGATTTAACTAACCCAATATTTATACAATAAAATGAAAAAGTTAATTGAAAAATAAAAGCTTGGTATAAAGAAAGCAATAGAGATAAGCACTCATACGTGGGTGCTATCATCTATTGTACTTTTTTTGTAGTAGGTTTTGCATTAGGGATAGAACTTATTCCTAATGCTGTTATCGCTACAGGAGCTACAGCAGCTTCTATGATGTCAGCTGAATATAAAGACAAGGAACATGGCTCTTTGTTTGATTGGCTAGATATTCTTGCAGGTATGACATATCCTATACTGATTGATATTGTTTGTTTAATTATTTACTTAATTATAAAATAAGATGAAATATATTGTATTACCAAAATCCGTTTTAGACGAAGTTCCACAAGAGACGTTAAATGAGTTGCATTTAGTACCTAGAGTAAGCACAGATGGGGAATCTGTATTAATGAAAGTCGCAAATTACGAATTACTTTTCCCTCTTGCTGTAACTCTTCCTGAACTAGGAGAAGATACTCCTGTTGAACCAATATATCCATATCCTACTTATGAAGGAGATGACTTAAATACTTTATTGCAAAGTAGCAAATGGACTAGTCAAGATAATTCTGTTTTAGGCGAATCTATTCTTGAATCCCCAACGGTGAAAACTACTTCTTCTAAAACAAGAAAGAGTACAAAAAATACCGTACTATAAAAAATATTATTATCTTTGTGTAAATATTAACAAAGAAATATAGAAATAATGGATTGGTCAAATATTATACAATTAGCATTAGCTATAGGGGGAAGTGGGGGAATATTGACAGTATTGATAGCTTTCTATAAAGCACGTCCTGAAAAAATATCCTACGAGGTAAAAACTCTTCGTGAAATAATAGAAACTATAAAGAAAGAGAGAGAAGAGGACAAGCTAGAGGCTGCACAAGAAAGGCAAAAATTGGAACGAAGATTAGGTGAAATAGAAATAACCAATTCTGTATTACAGAAAGCTATTCAACAATGGGTTAAATGTTCCCATTTGCCAAAAGATGCAGTGTGTCCGGTATCTGATTTCGTAGACCGAGCCGAAGAGCTAATAACTAAAAGGGTAGAAGCATTACACCAATCCATGAAAGAAAATAATAAAGAATAAAGAACCCCACTGTGCAATGTCGAGAACACAGTGGGGAGAATACTGACCTAAAAATTCAAAAGCATTTAAAACATATTGCAAATATAGCTATTATTTTCAAAGAAGCAAATAAAATGGTAGAAAAGTTACTTATATATACTGATGATGAGGAATTAGGCGTTATATCTTTCCCTAAAGATGGGACGCAAGCTGCCCTTAGTAGTTATACATTCACCGAGGGAAGAATGGGTAGCGTAAATATAAGTAGCAGTCTCATGTATCCTAAGTGCTTGGATGATGAATGGACGCAGAGGGAATTTGTGGAATTTAGAGGAGAAAGATATTGGATTTTAGATACACCTACTTCATCTAAGTCAAATACAGATTTAAGATATAAACATGAGCTTGTATTTAAATCCGATAGAACTAAACTGGATAATACTTATTTCTTTGATGTAGTATCTCCTGATGCAGGTGATGTAGACCAATTTGTCAGCAATAGTACAAAGTTCACCTTCTTTGGAGATATTGCAGAGTTTGCAACAAGATTGAATTACTCTTTACAATACAGTGGAGTAGGTTATTCTGTTGTAATTGACGAAGGTGTATCCTCCGAAGCTAAACTAATGTCGTTTGAGGACAAGTATTTTAGTGAAGTTCTACAAGAAGTATTTAATGTTTATGAACTACCTTATTATTTTGTCGGTAAGGTAATCCATATCGGATTTACTAATAATGCTATTACTCATACATTTAAATACGGCTACGATAGGGAACTACTGACAATAACCAAAACAAACGCCAACTATAAAATAGTTAATCGCTGTACAGGTATCGGTAGTACTGAAAATATTCCTTATTACTATCCAAATGATACAAGAAAGACGGAAGTTGGAGTAGAAGCTGACCCAAATAACGTTTCTATTAAGCAAGCTGATATTACTATTGTTAATGAAGATAAGTTCAAACAAGAAGTTTCTATTAATGAATATTTAGAATACAAACAAATTAATGGAAATGAAAAATCAACGACTTACCTTGATGATAAACACTCGTATCTTTATCTTGATTTACCATATATACAAACAGGACAACCTCAATCATGGGGAAGAAGAATTTATTTAGCGGAGTACGGCAAAGATTCATCTAAAAATTTATCAAATTCATTATATATCGTATTTGAAGCATACCAATCAGGTGAATATACTATTTCATTGAGAACTACAGCTGTTAGTACAACTTCACCGGCAGGTGGCGATTTTGATATTGCTCGTTCTGTATATTACAAGGAATATGGTGAGGCTACAGATTGGATACCAGCTGAACTTATTAGTAGTGGAGATATTTATAGAAATTACAAATTAGGTAATTTAATAGCAGGGAAAAAATATGATGTTCAATATCGAACAGATGTAACATTCAATATAGAATCAAATAAATGGACTTTATATCTTACTAATTATGAATGTTATGTTAGATACACTTCTCAACAATGGACTAAAAATGATCTCTCTATTCCATTGAGTCGCATTGGGATTAGTATCACTAAACAACCAACTGTAGGAGATAAATTCAAGCAAATTAAGATTGAGAAGGATTATATGATTACTTCTCCTAATCTATTGCCATCTATATACAGAGAGACGTTTGGTGCAGAACGATTCTATGACGCAAAAAACCAAACCTATATAAATCCTGATACAGGAAGCTACTACGACTTCGAGAACCCTTATACGGAAGGTAATCCTAAGGAAATGATTGTTTCCTTTGACTATATCAAGCCAACTATTAAAGGTATTGAAAATGCAGCAGGATATAAAATAGGAGAAATATTAGATGTAGCTTTTGATGATGATGATAACGATGAAATAGACCCTAACACAAATGAATACGAACATAAATATTTCTACATAAAGCTAAGAAAGTTTGATGGGGATTATGGATTTAATCTCTTTGACCAAGCTATCGTAGGTAGTGATATGACCATCTCAATGACGAGTGGTAATTGTGCTGCTTGTAATTTTGTCATATCCGTATTAGAAGTAGAAGATAAAGACAATAATATCACAATATTCAAGAATCCTGTACAAGTGGATTCTAGTGGCAATATTGTAACAGGTAGTGAGGATGATAAATGGGATGAGGCAAATATTCAGCCTCAACAACAAGATACAACAACAAATGAGGTATGGATTAGGGTAAGCAAAGATGATGATACATTCGGAGTTGTAATGCCATCTAACAACCGCAACTATAAGCCTAAATCAGGAGATTCGTTTGTTCTGTTACATATTGATTTGCCTAAACAATATATTCTTAATGCAGAGAATGAGCTTAAAGAAGCTATCATTAAGTATATGGCTGCCAATAATAGTGAAAAATTCAACTTCTCTATTAACTTTAAGCGTATATTCTTTGCTGAATATCCTGAAATGCTTTCACAGATTGATGCTAATGCACGATTGCAAATCGCATATAATAAGAATGATGATGGCACAGACAAACTTTATGAACTTTATGTTAGCCAATATACATATAAAGTAAATGAGACAGACCCTCTTCCTGAAATTACGGTAGAATTATCCGATACCATAACGATACGTAAAGGTAATGTCCAAAAATCTATTGATGCTGTAAAACAGGATATTATGTCGTCTATCGGTTCTATCGACTTTTTAAAGATGGGACTGAAATATTTTATTAGAAAAGATGTTGATGATACAGCTAACGGACATATAATATTTAAAGACGGGATTTATGTTACTGGGAATAGCGAGGAAGGAGCTACCGATTTCCTGCGTGAAGGTGGCATAGATAATATTCAAGAGGGTAACGGAGATTTCATACAGGAAGATTCCGGGATTATCAAAGCTGTAGAAACTCCTCAAACTCTTGGTAGTTTATATAATGTCAATCCTATTGTAGATGAAATTGCTACAGAAGATGTCGTACTTGTAAAAAAAGTTGGTTCTACGGAATGGACGCAGGAAAGAAAGAGTATGACAGAAGGCATAACTGATGCTCCAAGCAATGACATCTTATATGGTCGTAAAAACAAAGAGTGGATTAAAGTTCCCGACACACCGACAAAACTTCCTAATCCTAATGCTCTTACTTTTACAGGTGCAATACAAGCTATATATGATGGTTCTGCACCAATTACAGTTAACATACCGACAGGTGGCGGTGGTAGCATAACAATAGACGACCACTTGGATTTAAATTCAACAAATGCAGTGCAAAATAAAGTTGTAACTATGAATATAAATGAATTAATGGACGAGGTGTTTAAAATTTCGTTCGATACTTTTGTTGGCGGAGGAACTTTTGAAAAGGGATCAGTTGTTACTCCGTATATTTTTTGGTCTATTTTATATAAAGATGAAGAAGTTGCGCCAACAACTGCAACCGTAAATGGGAGCACGGAAGGAGTTAATGAGGAGAAATCCAAATATTCGTCTCCTACTACAATTACTACGGATAAAAATTATAAAGTGATTTGTACTTACGGAAGCCAATCTATTGAAAAACAGCAAACTATATTTTTTCCTTGAAAAAGTATTGGGGCGCATCTTCTGTAACTGAATTGACCAATGGTGATGTGATGTTAATGAATAACGGATGGGCTAGTCGTACTATGGGGAAAACGACTTTTGATTGTACAGGTGGGAAATATATTTATTACATTATACCGTTTGATATTTATGGAGAAGGCGTTAGTTTTTGGATAAACGGTTTCAAGAATACCGATGTTATTGTCTATGATATGGAAATAACGAATGGTAAAAATGTAACTGAAACATACAAAGTAATGCGTCTAAATAACATTCAAACTGGGATTCTAGAAGTTGAATTTAAATAATAAGAAAAATGGCAGAATTAAAAGGAACGCAGGTCGCTGCGACAGTAGTCCCATTCACCGATGCTGATAAATACGCAACACATGATGCGGAGTATGGGAAAGGTGGTTTTAGGAGTGTAGAGACTATAGCTTTACGGGACGCAATACCTACGGAGAGAAAAACCAAAGGTATGGTTGTTCGTGTAAATGAAACAGGACTACATTATTATTGGAATGGGAGTACATGGACTGAATGGTTGCCGAAAGGTACAATGTTAGTAGACGCAATGTTTGATATTAATAGTACTAACCCCGTACAGAACAAGGTTATTACTACAAGAATAAATGAACATGCGGCAAAAATTGATGATATTTATAGTAAAATAGAAAATATTCCTACTATTACTGTTGATGCATCTCTTAGTACAACCAGTACTAATCCAGTGCAAAATAAGGTAATCACAGCAAGGGCACAACAGATAGAAGATACTGTTACTGTCCTTACTGCTATTGTCAGAGAGATACCTATTATTACTGTTGATACAACATGGAACGCAACAAGTAACAATCCGGCTTCATCAAAAGCCATTGAAAGTACAATATCTCCTATAAGAACTACAGCTAACTCCGCTAATGCTAAAGCGGAAGCGGCTATACCTAAATCGTGGATTGACTCTAGTATTGACGGTACTGAAACATCAAATGAAAGTGTGCCCGGAACCAAAGCTATCGTTGATTATGTTAAAACGCAAAGATCGGCAATAGACATTAGCTTGAATACTGTTACTGGAAGGCTTAATACGATTGAATCTTGGAAAAATACAATAGGTAATAAAGGTACGGCAAATGGTGTTGCAAGTCTTGATTCTGGTGGTAAAATTCCAGCATCTCAACTTCCGGCAGGATATGACAATGTTGATATGTTGCAGTCTTTTGTAACAACAAATCCGAGTTCCAATATGCAAATCGGACAAAAGTTTTACAATACGACAACTAAGAAAATTTTTACTGCGACAAGTGCAACAACTGGTGTCGAAACTGCGGTAGAAGGCGGTGATAAAATATATATTAATATCACAGAGAATAAATCTTATCGTTGGACGGGAGCCACAATGGTTGCCGTAGGAGACGGTTCAGGCGTAGCTCTTGGCACTACCTCTTCTACAGCTTTCAGAGGGGATTATGGTAATACACTTTACACAAATTTTGGTAGTGGTACTAACCTGCAAGGGACTAAGGACGCAAGAGATTTCTTTTATAATATGTCGTTGTTTAATTCATTAGCGAACACAAGCATATTAAAGGATTTGGTTGTCCAACCGGAAGCCAATTTTGTTAGATTACAAAATGATATAGTATATTTGATTGGAGAGGTTAATACTGGCGATGGATATGATATACCTGCCGCTACAACTACAAAAGCAGGTGTTATGACAGCAGATATGTACAAGACCCTGCAAGAGATAGAATTAGCTACATTCCCTCTATCGTTAACTGCTAGTGGCGGAGGAACTTTTGAAGTAGGGTCAAGCAATAAAAATGCAATAGGTATAATTGTAACTAGAAAAGGAACAGATGTCACTTCTAGTTCGACAATAACAGTAACAGCATCAGGAAGTGTGACAGGTTCGCTAAGTTCTGATAAAAAAACTTGGACACCATCAACAAATATATCATCTAATACTTCTGTTGCAGTTAAGGCTACCTACGGTTCACAAAATGCTACCAAAACTGTAAATTATACTTTTAAATATAAAAAGTATTGGGGTACATCAACTAGTGCTTCTCTAACTTCTTCCCAAGTTATTGCATTAGCAGGAAGTACATGGGCTGATTCAAAAGCTATGGGCGCAACTACTTTTGACTGTACAGGCGGAAAGTATGTCTATTATGTAATACCATCTTCATTAGGAACTCCCGAATTTTGGGTAGGAGGACTAAAAAATACAGATGTCGTTACTACAAGTGCTACTGTAACCAATGCATCAGGAGGAAGTGCTACATACTCAATTATGCGACTAGCGAATATTCAGACAGGAGTCCTCTCTGTAGAATTTAAATAATTATTTACAAACGGGGGGGGCAAAATCGCTCTCTCTCCCAAATATAATCTTATGGCAGAAATCAAAGGTACAAATGTTGCATCTAAAATAGTTCCCTATACTGATTCAGACGAATATGCTACTCATGACGAAAAATATGGTGTAGGAGGATATAGAACAGTAGATAGTGTAAGCGAGATGAATGCTATTCCTGCTGCAAGAAGAAAAGAAGGAATGCTAGTATATGTAAAAAATGATAGATATTACAGGTTAAATTCTAGCAATACATTCGTGGATGCAGGAATTATAAGTAGCGGAAGCGATGTCCAAATTTATCAAGTTAACATAGCTAAACTCAATTTTAATACCATACTTGATGGAAGTGAAGCTACCAACGACCAAATTGATGAAGCTAGTTACTGTATTACTGCTTGGTTGAATAATAGTATTGTATTATATAACGATCCTAATTATTTTTTAATGCAAGGAGGTTATGTAGGTACATTAAATATGTCATTAAATTTAAGCGAAAACACAATATGTTTTATACTCCCTCATAATGAGGAACTAGGTTCTGGTGCATATCTTTATCGTTTAGACAACAATAGCAATATATGGAATGTTGTATCACTAGATGTAGCTGGCGGTAGTAGTGGAAGCAGCAATATAAAAGTTCTTACTACATCAAGTTTATTTGAGAGAAATAGAAATAATGCAATAACGCTCAATGCAAACGATACAACTATCATTAAATCTTTATTTAATAATCAATATAAAAATGTTCAGTTATATTATTTAGGTGCTAATAGTATATATCCTGTAAATGTATATAGTGCGAGCTTTTCTAGTACTTCTCCTTCTACAGGTAATATGGTATTTTTATCTACAACAAGTGAGACGGGAGTACCTAATGCAGAAGTAATAACTTACTCTAATAGTACAAATACTTTTAAAACAGGTAGCAATAGTCAAATAAGCAATGAAATAGTAGTTGATAATTATAATCTCTCTCAAAACGGTTATGTAAAGTTTCAAACCGGGCTGATGATTCAGTGGGGGAGAGTTGGAGGTTCATCTACAGCTTCGTATAGTGTGACTATGCCTACATCTTTTTATAATACTGAATATAAAATATTTGCAACTGTATATAAGCCTAGTAGTGACTCCGCAATATATTCAGCTTCTCCTATAGCAACAAATAAGACCGTTAGTAGATTCTACTTAAATAGAAATTATGCAAGTGGGGGTACTACTGGTTTATCACAAGAATCATGGGATTGGTTTGCTATTGGCAGATGGAAGTAACTATTTCCAACGACCTATGGCAAACCATGTAAAATTCCAACTCGTCCATACGATAGCAGGTGTTGAATTTATTCCACGGGTGAGCACTCTACAATATGATGTATATTTACCATTAAGGTCATACCCCGGAGCATATATAAAAGATTCAACTTGTATTATTTACTGCTCCAGTGAAATAAATGTTATAATCAGTATTATAGAAACTGGTAGGAAAATACAGATTAATTGCTCTGTATGTTGCTCCGGCTCTTGTTCCCCACTGAATCATCAGCCCATTATTGAACTTTTGATAACCGTTTTGAGAGAAATTTGGATTTTATTATTAACTTTACCAAAAAAAGATATGAAATATTGGAAACAAGGGATTTTACGATGAACCAATAGAAGGTTCGGTAGAGATAACAGACGAGTATTGGCAATCATTACTTGATGGACAAAGCTATGGTAAAGAGATTGTAGAGGATGACAAAGGTTATCCTATCCTTCAAGAACATATATTTACTTTGGAAGAGGTAAAAGAGCATACATTATACAATATTCAAAGGTACGATAAATCAGAATATGTAAATAGCTTTTCTTTGAATGGAGACAATATTTGGCTCGACAAAGATTTACGTGTATCTATATCCAATACTGTAGCTATAAAGAAAGATAAGAATATCGAAAAATCAAGTATTTGGTATAACAACAAGGAATATATACTCCCTGTTGATTTTATATTAGATATGTTAGATGATGTGGAGATATACGCTGATACTTGTAATAGTGTAACACAAAAACATATAGCTAATGTTAAGGCTATGACAGATATAGATGAAATTGATAATTACGATTATACTTTAAATTATCCAACTAAATTAAAATTTGACTACAATGAAAAAAATATTTTATGATTCCAAAATAGCTAAGACTATTTTATTTAATGGATATTCAACTATTACACTTCTTGCTTGGGTATTTACAAAATACAAAACATTGATACAAGAGACTATAAACCATGAATGTACTCATGCCAGACAGTGGATTGAGCTTACTGTAGCAGGAGGGTTATTTATATGGCTTGGGATGCTAGTATTTGATTATTCTGCATGGTATCTTGCTATTTCTCCGATTGTATTCTATTTATGGTATGGTTTAGAATATTGCATAAGAAGAATTATGGGATTATTTGCTTCGGGTGACAACAAACAACATACTGCATATCGTGAGGTGTCATTTGAACAAGAAGCTCGATTGGCTGAAAAAGATAATAATTATCTTGAAAACAGTCATTATTATGCATGGATGAAGTTTATAATCAAAACTAGAAAGTAATATGGCAATTCTATCAAATGGTAAATTTTCAGGATTCCTGTGTTCCATAAGGGACACAGGTAAAAAACTCAAAGACGGTGCAGCCGTTATGGTTGAAGATTTTCTTTCCGGCTTCAATGGGTACGGATGGAAATTGTGGAAGAAAAGTAATCTTTGGAGACTTGAAATCGACGAGCTTCTTGTTCGCAAATCATTCACGACCTTTGAACATATCATATCACAAATAACTTCCATTAGGGGAGGACAAACAATAAGTCAAGGGCACGCCAAAATAAAGGCTGTAACAATAATTGAAGCAGACGTATATAGGGAGAATGATGGAGAGGAAACTATCACCCAAGAGCAATGTTATCGCTTGGAAATAGACGATGAATCAAATTCTATTGTAGAATATGATTTTGTACAATGTTTAAAAGGCGATAGACAATACTTGGTTCAAGTTGGAAGTGTCTTTCAATACTATATTAATATTCCTATAACCGAATTTGATTCAGATGCAGAAACGGGTGAAGTATTAAATGCTCCACAAGCAGGAGATGAAATTGTTCAATTTGGGAATGCGTCACACCAAGATAAATATAAAAACAGACATTCTGCCCTTTATCTCCATGTAGATGAGGATGAACCTGCTATAGATCTTATGACCAATATGTATTCTAAAGATTGGTCTAATGCTATAAAGGTTCGTATAGGAGGAAATTTACCCGGTACTGATGGTGATAGAGGATTTTACAGCGTAAATGGGAAAATAATATCTGTTGATGAAAACAATGATATAGTATATGAGATTAATCCTGATGGTTCAGGATATTTCGCTAGAGGAAAATTCTCATGGACTAAAGATGGTTCTCCTAAATTTTCAGGGACTATTTTGTTGCAGATAGATGAAAATAATGTTTGGGAAGTTACCGAAGCTGGCGAAAATATTATTGGGAACAAAGATGGGAAAAGAATAGTAATAAGCCCTGTTAGTCAAGATATTAAAGTTTTTGATGATAGTAATAATAATGTCCTTTCTATCGAAGGTTCTAATAGAAATGATATAAGCGATTTTTTTGGTGGTACTCCTCCAACTATAACTATCAAGAATATCCCATTTTCTATTGTAGCAACAGTTACAAGAGCGGAAATGACTGTTACAGAAGGATTTTATACTAATACATTGATGAATCTTTCCGTAGAATTTAATTATAATTATTCACAATATTCAGAAAGTTCAGCTTCGGGTAACATTTCAGGTAACTTTATATCTTGATAATTTTTCAGATTCTTCTTATAGCAATTATGTAAACAGTAGCGTTGTAGCCGCATTTAATGTAGATGTTACGGGAACAGGAACTTTTGTTGTAAGAAATACTACTACTATAGAAAAAGGTTATCATACTCTTAGATTCCTTATATTAAAAGATAGATCTGTCACTAGTTTTTCAATTAGTTCTTTAAATGTTGAATTTGTTATTGATTCTTATTTAGCTAGTTTATTTGCTAATGGTATTGTATTAGGTTCTTCTACAAACAATCTTTTTTATGCAATAAATAAACAACCAAATCCATCGCTTAATATTAAAAATCTATTTTTTGGAGTTATAAATGATTTTTCAGGACTAAAAATAGATACATCGGGGTCTTACTCTAAAATAAATGGTCATTGGGGACTTTTACCTTCATTAATTGCTTATGGCGTTGTGTGGGGTGGAAATACCCCTACTTATAAAGCTATAAAAACTTTTGATGGAAGTACCTTTCCTGCTGCTACTCGAATAGGAGAAGGTGTTTATAGAATTAACTTTCCTACTTCATGGAAAAGTCTTAATATAAGTGCTACAAATGCATACGTTATGTTGACGGGAATAGGTTTTAGTTTAGCTAGTGGAGCCACAGATGCGCCAATTAAAGCAACTTTTAAAGGATGGATAACTAACGGCTTTGATGTATGGCTATCAGACGATTCAACTGTTAATGATGGTGATTTTGCTTTTGAAGTAAAATGGTTAGGGTGACAACAAAGGGAGCAATTAAGCTCCCTTTATTTAGTACATCTTCTCCATATTGGAGAGTCTTGGTCTCTTGTTCACTGCCTTATTTTGCTTATAAGGTTTCTCCTTTGCTTCCTTAGCTTTTTGTTCCGCTTCTAGCTCTGATTTTAAGGCTAGGATTTCGGACTTGCGATAACCAATCTTACGATTCTTAAAAATAACTTGTTCAATTCCTTTAGCATCCATGAGACGTTTAAATCCAACTCTATTGTTAGAGAAATTAAGGACACGCATACTTTCATCATAATTCCAAACATCAGTTGGTCGTACATATTCACTATTAACCTTTTCAAGAGAATTAATAGCTGATGAAATCTCTGTTTCACTACATTCATCACTAAATATCGCCCATATTTTATCAAACAATGTTTCAAATAACCAACGTTTGATAGGACTAAGTTTTGATAATTCCTCTTTAACTGAATCAAGAACACTCGCCTTGAACTTATTAATATCTTTATAATTCTTCATTATTTTTCTTTTGTTTTTTAATTCTACGTACTTTTCTAAAATGGCGAATACCCAATACAATAGTTGTAATAATTCCGATTGTCCATATCGCTGCCAATACAACCAAAGAGAAATATCCTTGTGGCATGAAATCATACTGCATATCAAGAACACTAATAAGTTCAGAAATAAAAAGAGATAAAGCAAGGAAACGCATATATCTACAATTATATTTCTTATCAGAATTAGCTTGGACATACAAACAATATTCAAGAAGCACTTTATATGAATCATTGAATACTGAAATTCCGTTCCATGCATAATACATAACATACAAGAAATATGCTGCACAGAATAATATAGTAAACCTAACTATAAATTTGTTCATTTCTTCTTAGATTGTACAGTTAATGCTATTCTTTCTGTTAGAAATCCACCTTTCCCGGAACTACTCTTTATCTTTACAGGTGCATTGCCCTTTTGCGCACGTACAACCTTCGTGTTTGTTTTGACACGAATCGCTTTCTTCGCCATATTCTAATTCAAGTATTAGTTGACAATAATGAATAACTTTCTTTATATCTTCTGCCCTATTCTTGTTCTTATGCCGACATAGATACTTTATGCAATTACCCCTCCATAAAAGGTATATCATTTGCATATATAAACTCAACAGGTTCTATTGCTAGTTTTTTGTAATGCGAACCTCCCTCTTGGGGTATTTAATGCGCTAATTGCCTTAATTTATTTCAATTGGAATAGCTTCTAACCCATGTGGTCTTGCATCATCTTCCATCTTCATGCTCTTTAAACCATTCGTTCATTAATTCTACATATTTTTCTCCTATAGCAACGTCCTGCATGAAAGCTTCATCTTCAAGAGTCTCCGGCAACAATGGTCTATTTGCCAAATCTTCAAATAGTTGTTCTCTTCTTTTAGTAATATAGGCAGAAAGATCAAAATAATATGATTCGTCTGTAAAGCATAAACAGGGTGTTAATAGAATATCCATTGTCGCTATTAACCGATTGTCATATAATTTTCTTAGTCCATCCGACAAAGTGCCTTCTTGATCTAATTTTTTACATTTAAGAATAAAATCTAACTGTCCATATAAAGTTTGGCATATAGGTTTTACAAAAAAAACAAAACCTTGCTGTTCGTATGCAATTCCTGTTGTAAATCTTGAAATCTTAAATGACCCATAATCATACTCTTCGAGTAAATCCTCCTCACGTACAAAGATTCTAGTTGGAACTACATCATATTGTCCTTTTAAAGATATGATTTCGTCCATTATAGAGTCGAAGAAATGCGCATCCTTGCATTGGGATTTAAGTAATGCTATCTTTTCGTCAAGCTTACTTTTCAGCTTTGCTTTTTCTTCCTCTATTATTTGTTTGTCTGTTTTCTTGACCGCTTCTTCTTTCTGATTCTCCATCATTTCCAATTTCTTCATGTCCATTTTCCTCCTCTTTATTTGTTTCTTCTTTTAAATCTTCTTCAAAGGTTATAGGCTGACGCTTATAATTTTTCATGTTGTTCTTAAATTCATTTCTGCTAATTTGTTCTTTAATGCAAACATTGAAGAAATATTTTTTAAGATCATCATTCGTCATGCCATTAAGGTATTCTTCATCATCAGATGTTCTGGAAGAGATGAAATCTATAATATCCTTTTTATTTTCCACGGCAGGGATAAATTCATCTTTCAAATATTCATAGGGATATATCTCCACAAGTTCATGTGCTATACCTAATCCCGGCAATGTTTTTGTTACATTTACCTCATTCCATGCGAAAAAATCATGATATGCAAGAGCATAGTCCATGTGTCCATTTTTTCTTAAAATCTTAACAATCGCCCTAGCCCATACCTGTTCTTTATCGTTGGGTTCAGGAAGAGATGAAACGCCACTATACATTAGCATCTCCAACAATGATTCTTCTGTTCTGCTTTTAGTTCTCATTATTTTTTAAATATTAAATAGTTGAAATTTATTTTATATACAGCACTATTTTTATAAATTCCTACGCCTCCTCCAAAAGCTATATTTTTAGGAGTAACAAACAGGAGATTAACGCTTGGGATTACATTTCCCATCAAATGTTGTAATGTCAGCTCCGATATATCCTTTCCAAGCATCTTTATAAACGGTGTTAGTTGTAGTATTCGTTACGGTTTTATATTCTGTTTTATTGAATACGTTTATTTTATCCAAACTTGGATTAACACCAGAAATCCAAGCTTCATATTTTCCTGTCTCGGAATAATATTTCTCCTCAATAGGAAGATTCACATTGGTTGAGTCATTGACATAAACAATCAAAGTATCTATTACTTTTTTATATTTATATATCGGTTTCTCTATTGTCAATGTGTCCCATTTAGTAATATAAAAGGTATCTGTTGTATGAACTGTTTCAATATGAGGTTTCCTGTTAGCTAAAAAAGAGGTAACAATCCATACTAAACAGATACCGATTATAATATATGGACTATATGTTTTAATCCACTGCCTCATCAATTTCTCGTGCTAAATCATTCCTTATCTGTAAAAGCTTATTTACAGCCTTCAATGCTTCGGTTGATAAAGCCAAAGGGTTTATTTTATCTAATCCCATAGAGTCTAAAATAGACAATTCTCTTTCTTTATATTTATTAGATTTTTTCGAGTTATCATTATCTCCAATGCCTAGTTCTTTCATTATTTTTTCAAGCATACTATCTGAAAGAACTTTTCGCAAATTACAGGCTTGAAATCCTTTAGACTCTTTATCATTTCATCAAAATTGACTTCTTCCCATTCTCCCATTTTGATAAGCTTTGGCTTTTAATTTGTGCTTCTCATTTTTAAACTCATCTTCAAAAACGTCTTTCCTTCGAAAATAATCACTAGGCAAATCATTGAACCAATGTAGGAAAGTTGAAAACTCATTTACTCCATTTTTAAATCTTATAATTTCATATTCCCCTTTAACACCGACACCTATAAGAAATCCAGCAATTCTTAATTGAGCTTCATTTGTGTAGCCCATTTCATAAACATGTTTTTTTACTTCTTCTAATGTTCTCATAATTATTTTTTTAAATTTCTAATGCATCTGTTTGACCTTTGATATTTTTCAATTTGAAAGAAGCCATAATGTATGGAGATCCACCATACAATTTGTCATCTGACGGTTCAATAGCTTCAATTAAAATAAATGTAACTTTACGTTTTCTAATGTTGTCCCAATATTGTATTTTCCCTTTGCTTAGAAAATCAACGAATGAGTGATATGTCTTTCTTCTATCGTTTCCTATAAATATGCATGTAAAAGTCAAATCAGTATTTTCTCTAATAGGAGTAGAGTTCTGATATACTTGAAGTTCATCTGTCTCTGCAAATTCTTCGGTATATACAGATTTTATTTTTCCATAAGAATCAAGACCAGAAAATTCTTTGTAAATCAAACCGGGGAAATCTACTTCCAAATCTTTTTCCGGCTCACCGAGAATATCAACTCTACGCATATAGCATTTATAATCAGACATTGGCTACCTCCTTTTCGTCTATATATCTTTTAATTATCACTTTATCTTTATCTATATCACCTGTTATGAATGGTTCTCCTCCATAAACAAAAAGATATACCTTGCTGTTTTCGCCTACTTTAATACCAAATAGGTATTTCCAGCAACGTATATCTCGCATATATGATTAGGTTTAATATCTAAGGTTGTTTTAGATTCTAAGATACAAAGCAATGTTGTGTCTACATAAAACTCATCTTTGTCATAATTACAAAGCATTGTACTTGTATAGCAACCTCTTTTTTTATTCTCATACTCACATATATATTTACCATTTATGTAAGCTTTGAATTTGTCACTAATAAAAACAGGACTAAGCCCCCATCCTTCGGAAAGAGACTTAGCCATGTACTTTATAGAGTTTACATCGCAAGCAAGCTCAAATAATTGCTTTTTGCTTTTATTATCATCCCATAGATTTGTGTAATTGTCACACAAACCTTTTGCGATTGCATTATTTTTAAATTGCTTTAAATCTATCATTACTGCCTCATATTTGGGACAAATATAAATATAAATATCAACTATTCAAAATTTTTATAGCTTTTTCAACATCACGTTTAGATATACCACGAAGAGCATGAGTTTTTATGAAATGTTTCTTTTGAGAAAGTAACATATCTGAATCATCATCAAGGATTACATAATTAATTACATCTTCATGTTCCCATAACCAACGGTCTATTTCTATACCACGACATAGACCATAGTGTTTTTCGCTATTTCCATGTTTGAAGCCGTACATTCTTGAAGTAATACCTACGATATATTCAGGATATGGAAAAGGATTATGACCATAAACTGTTTCTTGCGTTGTAATAGCTTCAATAGTCTGTTCCAATGTATATCTTCTCCAAGAGGAGGATATAACAATTTTAGCTCCGGTCGCATCGCAAATCTGTTTGACTAGCTCAACCTTTTCATTATCAATAGTCCAATTACTTTTCAGTGTAGTTATAACACCGTCAAAATCAAGAAAGACGATCTTATTCATTGTATTCTTTTTTAAAAATAAAAGCTACTTTTCTTTCTCCCTTTACTGTCTCTACTAATTCCCAACCATCTTTCCCATAACTGGTTAATTCATAAGAAGAAGGGAAACTATTTAGATAATATTCTTTTACTAGGTATTTAAATCTTTTCATCTTCTAACAATTTAGAAATAAATATATCTTTTGCCTTAATCATAACATCAGTCGGTATATCAAATCTAGTCATTTCTGACATGTAATTCCATGCATCTGCGACCTTTGCTATAAGATCATCTTCCACTATAGCTAATGCTCCATACGCTTTACTAATAGACACCGCTAAAGATACATATCCTGTTGTGTCCATCCTCTCATTTTTGTTCAAATCTAAAGTATTATCCTCGATATACTTTTTTGCTTTTTCATTCATATTAATTCTTTTTAAAATGGACAATAATCTCTTTCCTTGAACACATTATCATCGTCATAATAATATTGTTGATAATCATTCATTTCTGTATATTCAGGTTCTCTCTCTTGTATAAGAGGAACAGGCTTTGGTTCTTCTTGCCAATTATAATTTATGTTTTCTGCTATCTCATTCTTGAAACGTCTTGTTTCGATCTCATAATACATTCCACATAATAAATCGACCTTTCCGAAGCTTCTATTTTTACATACTTCTAGTACATTGCCATATTGAAGCATTTCTGCTATCTTAACCGTTCCAAAAAACTCTTTTCCACGTGTTTCAAAATCCTTGTTTACACGATGAATAATAAAACAGTTGTCTACGGCATTAGTCAAGTCCGCAGATCCTGAAATAGATTCCTTTCTAAGAAAATCCGTTTGCTTTCTTGGATGCGCTACAAGTATGACATGAACATTATGTTTCTTAGCAAAATCACATATAGCAAGAATGAACTGACTTTGTTTCTTATTATTATCGCCTTCATAATCTTCTAAATTAAGAGTCATCAGGTTGTCAATAACTACTAAATTAATGCCTTCTGATTCAATCAGGGTTGTTATGTCATTCATTAACTGCTTCCATCTTGTTCCATATTTATTATTATACAGAAATAACTTTCCATCCGTCCAACTATCTATACGATCAGAAATATGCTTTGGAGCATAATAAAAATCATCATATCCCTGTACTTTCTGAACATAGTTCTTCCCGGCTGCAAGTTGGTTAATCCACCCCTTCAAGCGTGAAGCCACTAACTCGCCCGACCATATCGCTACTTTATATCCATAATTGATTACATTTAAAGACAGATTATTAAGCCAAGAAGATTTTCCTGAACTATTACTCCCTGATACTAATGTTACCTCTCCAAATAACAATCCTCCAATATTCTTATCTAAAACCCTATACCCTGTAGGCATCCGAGGAATGTTATTCATATCTACATATTGAATATCTTTCATCGCAAACCATTTCTTTCCTTTATCTTCCGTTTCTGCTACAGGTTACAAATTCTTCTTTTTTCTCGATTATAGAAATAAGGTCTATGGGCTTTACTTTGATATTCAGCATAATCGGATTTTGTATAAGCATTAGGGTCAAAATGTAAACGAAAATCTTTCCACGTATATCCGCTACAACTAGAATGCAAACATTTGAATCCAAATCCTCCACCTGCCATTTCAAAGATAGCTGAATCAGGCGCACGATGGGAAGTATTAAATGGACATTCCTCTAAAACATACTTAGTAAAAGCTGCCGTTTTTACTACATTTCTGACTTTTATCCCATATTTAGTTAAAAATTCCTGTAAATCAAATTGAGTAGGTTGATAATTATTCGCTCTGTTAGGCTGTTCAGGCTTGGGAAGCATAGCGGCTACCTTTTCAAAAAACTCATTTGGTGTAGGTTTTATTTCGTCAGGAACTTTTAGTATTTTACTTTCACGTTGAGGACGTTCAGGTGTATCACTACCTTTTCTACTATAGCACCCGTATAATTTACATATCCGGCTGGCATTAAAAGTACTTGTATCTACCTTTACTTTTTCTGTAGAAAAAAGCATATCTAATACTTGTAGAAAATCCTTCATAGTTTGAGTATTTTCAGGAGTATTAGCCATATTCATATTTATCAACAGATGAAAGCCATTGGCACTATCACAAACAATAGGTTTGGTAAATCCTTCATCTCTTAAAAATTTGAATACATCATTTACTACAGATTTAGCAGCTTCTTTTTCTTCATCTGTAGAATTAGTGTCAGATGGCTTTTCACAGTCTATATCTATCAAACACCAATCTCTTCCAATAATTTCAGCATCAGATGTTGTAGACTTAGGTCTAGTTACTATTCTATCTCTTTGTTCACGTGAATAGCATGAATCCAATATGGAGTTAAGAGTAAAATAAATATTACAATCATCATAACGTTTGATAGCATTGAGAAGAGTATCAACGTCCGTGAAGTATCCAGAATATGTGCCTTTTTTATTATTGTCAACGATACGAATCTCAACAAGCTCATGGTTATGCTTGAAAATATCGTACCATTTACGTATCATTGGTTCATTCATATTTACTTTGTTTTACGCTATTTGACTACTACTTTAAATGGAAGAGGATAACCGCCAATCAAACGATTGTAGACATCTTCCCAGCAGTACGGCATATTGGCATTATTTGCCAATTCCTTTGCTATCTCTTGTAATCTTTCTTTGCTCATATCTATTTTGTATTGAGGGTTATTGTAAAGCCGTTTCGGTCAGGATATATCTTTTGTTCCAGTTTCTCCATTTCTTCAATAGCTTTATAGGCATTATTCATATCATCTTCACGATATGGATTATTAGGATTATCACCTAATAAACCATATATGACCTTATATGTGAGCATGTGAGCACGTTGTCTATCAATATACTTTTGTTCACTAGTTGCGGTTCCATCAAGCGTTCCGCCAAGACTGTTTGTGGCAGTCATAAGTCTTGCTAATAAATTCTTCTGATTTCTATTCATTACTGATTTGTTTTTAATATTATATCTAATGTTATCTATATTTGCTCGTTTGAGCTTTAATGATTGGCTGTTCTTTCAAATATCCCATGTCCGGCAAGTTATTGAGCAGCGTAGAAAAATTCTTCAAAAAACGTCATTTCTTACACATTCTTCTACGTAGGATTTTATAGTAAACTCCAATTCCTCTTTTGAAATTGTCTTTAGTAGGGATTCGATTTTCTTCTTGTCATTAGAGCTTTTGCCAGTCCCCATATTCCTCTTCGGACATTTTGATGGATAGAGAGAATACAGATATTCGACATCTTCTGAAAAAGTTAGTTTCTTCTTCTTCTCCTTTTCTTCCTCCCTTAAACCCTCTTTCTTATTCTCTAATATTATCATTAATATTTAATATTAATATCATTATCAATTTTCATTATCAGAGTTTGCTATTGTATTTGCTATAGTTTTGCTATTACATTTGCTATTTATTTGCTGTTTTATAATTATTAAAATATCATCTAAACTAATTCCATTTATCCACTCTCCTACTCTATGTTCATTTAACAATTGTAAACATGCATCCTCTATTTCTCCCATGTTTTCTACTTTTTTTGAAAAAACAATAGATATTGGAGAGCCTACTTTATTAGATACCTCTTTTTTTCTTTTTTCCACATTTTTAGAAATTCCTATCTTATAACATTTATCTACATCGTCACGAGAAAATATATATAAATATCCGGGTTCATTATATAATTTTCTTTAGAAGTATATCTTGCTGCATTTCCTCCATTTGCACCTGCTAATGC
>CYGL01000298.1_pt1 | contig 22485 bp, 30 predicted proteins | sample 485531 | NCBI WGS metagenome assembly CYGL01 (sample SAMEA3497897, study PRJEB9818) | human gut metagenome | reverse complement strand
AAGTACCTTGATGAACAGATCAAGAGAGGAAGAACCGTTACCCAGCTTATGCGCAGCTACATGAAACTCCTCGACGGCTTCGCCCACTTTGAGCGCAACACTGCCGGGGAACAGAATATCCTGTATGGGGCTTGGCGCCAACTGTGTATAGCTCAAAGTCGTGGTGTAGACTATACTGTGACCGAAGTGTTCCAGAGGCCAGCGATTTAAGAGGTCATTATGTCATTAAAAGCATACAACAGAGAGTTTTCAGAAATCAACTATGGTCTAATGTTCGCCAGAGAAAAACGATTTATCCAGGCAAGTGAATATTTGGAAAGACATGGGATGGTTTCTGAGTACAAAAATAAATTGAACATGCAAGCCGCTATGGCTTCTGTGGAACTTGGCGCTGATTGTGCTGAAGCCCAATCGTATTCCCGTCAAACTGATTACGACCAGGACATGGTGGAAGAGTATAAATCTATCCTTTTCCGTACCGGGTGGGTAAATGAAATTTCTTGACGAGCAATTTATTAACAACTTGTCACCTCGCCTTGACAAGTTCAAGTGGGAGCGCGTGGGTTCTGTTGCGAACTTCCGTTGCCCTCTGTGCGGTGACTCCACGAAGTCTGCTAACAAGCGCCGTGGATACTTCTTCTATGATCGGGATCATGACTGCTTCCGGTTCAAGTGCCACAACTGCAACCAGATGAATGGCTGGTCATTTGAGTTCTGGCTGAAGAAGTTCGACGAACGCCTCTCAACAGAGTACAACATGGAGAAGTTCCGTCTGCTGGGTGATACGTCGGGCAGACCACTTCCTTCCCTGAAGCCGTTACCAAAGCTGACACAGACCGCCCGTATTGGCTCAGTGGCGGCAAAACGCGACGAGAGCCTCCTCGGCAATATGCTACGGCTTGATCTGCTACCGCCTGACCATAAGGCTCGACAGTACGTACAGTGGCGTGGACTGCCGGAGAGCACTTTGTCCCTCCTGTATTACACACAGCACTTCCGCCAGGATCTACTCCAGTTCGAAACGAACCCTGAGAAGCAGCTGAAGATCCCCGATGACGAGCGCCTGGTAATCCCATTCTGGACTCAGGATGGTCGCATGAAGATCGTTCAGGGGCGTGCATTCGACAAGAATGCGACACTGCGCTACGCAACAGTCAAGCCCAAGGATGAAGACACTAAGGTCTATGGTGAAGACCGGGTGAACATTCACAAGACCAAGCTGGTTGTGGAAGGTCCGATTGACAGCCTGTTCCTACCCAACTGTCTTGCATCGGCCGACGCTGATCTACTGAGCGTGAAGGGTGACATTTATATCCCTGATAATCAGTACCGGAACCCGCAGGTGTGTGACGGTATTCAGAAGATGATAGATAAAGGTGTCAAAGTTGTACTGTTCCCACCAGACGTTCCTTGGAAGGATATCAACGACATGGTCATGCCATCAAAGGGCAACATGTCCATACAAGACCTCCTGAAGCTGATCGCCAAGAACGTTTACCAAGGTATGGCCGCATCATTACAATTCGCTGAACTGAGGAAAGTGCGATGACGTTAGAAGAACTGAACAAACTGGACGACGGAGAGATCGTGCGGGGGTACTTGAAATCTCGTGAGGGGTATGTCCTATCTGGGGAAGAGTCCCCGAGTTTCATCCACGGCTGGAAGAATGGTCAGGTGGACTTCCATGGGGAACCAATCAGTGATGAACAGGCCGAATTGGCTCGCGAGTTTGTAAGATTTCGCCCGAGCTAAAACTTTTTACTTCACATCACCTCCCTCCAGGCCTCGTCGAATGAGGCCTTTTAAAATACTTCAAAATATTTTAAAAATTATTGAAAAAGACTTTACTCTTCAATAATGATGCACTATTATAGTTCACATAGGGCGACAACACACCGCCGAATGAAAAGTGAAACGCACCAACTACATTATGAGGAATTACATCATGGCTACTACCAAAACTCTGATCACCAACGGCACCATCTCTTTCGAACTGAACACCGAAGTTGCTAAAGTTGAAATGTTCCGCATCGCTCAGGCAGCTGGCTTCACTGGTGGTAAAACTTCCTTCATGAACCTGCTGAACGGTAAAGTGAAATCGACAAACGGCTTCACCCTGGTAGAGCAGGTTGTGGTTGACAAAGCTGTGGTTGCTAAGACTGCCGACAAAGTTGGTATGCTGAAAAACCTGGGTCACGACATCCACATTGTCGAAGCAAACACCGAAACTTACGGCACCATCGTAGTCGGTAAAGGTCGCATCCAGCTGAACCCGCTGAACAACGGTTCCTTCTCTGTGATGGTCTTCCCTAAGAAGGGATATGACAACACCGACATCGTGAAAGCTGTTGGCGGCGAAGCAAAAGCTCAGTACGTCAAAATGGGTAAACTGAGCGCCGACGCAGTTGAAGCTCTGGTGAGCAAACTGGCCTAATCCAGACGTGTAACATAGGGGAGGCAACTCCCCCTATCAGGTCTTGGGAGGAGATCACAGTCATTCAATCCTCTTTAGGCGCTCTCTGGGTTGCTGACACATTCAGAACAAAGTCTCCCCCAGCTCCTCGAGTAGTTCACTTTCACTTTAAATACCTCTGCATTCATTGTGGAGGTATTTTCTTATGGCCATTCTAAAACTTGGCAACCGTGGCACTGAAGTGAAGGCACTTCAGGATAGCCTCAACAAAATCGGCTTCACCCTCGTCGCTGATGGTATCTTTGGCAAGGCAACAGAGAACGCCGTCAAGACTGTTCAGGCGGGTGCGGGGCTTGTCATTGATGGTATCGTGGGTCCGAAGACCTCCTATGCTATTCGCAACGCCGGAGACGCCCATCAGGATCATCTAACTGAGTCAGACCTGATTGATGCTGCTAACGATCTTGGTGTTGACCTTGCCTCTGTCAAGGCGGTGAATCAGGTTGAGTCGCGCGGCACGGGCTTCACCAAATCAGGTAAGATCAAGACATTATTTGAGCGCCACATCATGTATAAAAAGCTGATGGCGAAGTTCGGACAGGCTCGGGCGAATGCCATGGGACATATGTACCCGACGTTGGTCAGTCCTTCCGCAGGCGGGTACACGGGAGGCGACGCGGAGTTGGATCGACTTCATGCGGCCATCAACATTGATGAGGATTGTGCGTACGAGAGCGCCTCTTACGGTCTCTTCCAGATCATGGGATTCAACTGCCAGGTCTGTGGATATGCCAACGCCAAGGAGATGTTCAACGACTTCCTGACAGGAGAACGTGCTCATTTGATGGCATTCGTGAAGTTCATCAAGGCTGACGCCAAGCTCTGGCAGGCTCTGAAGGACAAGAACTGGTCTGAATTTGCACGGCGCTATAATGGTCCGGCGTATGCCAAGAACCAGTACGACAAGAAGCTCGCAGCAGCATACAAGAGTTTCAGTTAACTCAAAGGCCGGAAACGGCCTTTTCTTTATCCAATCCTCAGGTATGCTGGGGTTGTCACCTTAATTAGAGGTGATGACACCCTGAGATATAGGAAGGTTCCCATGCAATCTGCCACCAAAGTTGTAAGTAAGAAGCCAGCGGGCAAGACCAAGTCAGCACGTAAGAAAGAGACAATTCAGAAAGAAGATGACTGGATGAAGTTCTCTAAAGGTGACTTCAGAATCGCTCCGTTCCATGGCCTCTCAGAAAATCAGAACCTCGCGTATCAATCTGCTCTTGAAGAAAACCTCACCATCGCAATCGGTCCGGCAGGCACAGGTAAATCGTACTGTGGTGCCTCAGCCGCCGCCAAGCTCCTGATCGATAAAGTGGTCAGCAAGATCGTCATCACGCGCTCTCCGCTGCCAACAGGCCAGACTGCAGGCTTCCGCCCTGGCGACACATACGAAAAACTGATGCCATATCTGATGCCCCTGATTCAGACGCTGAAGAAGGTGCTGAAGACTGACACAGGTAGCGACGGTTTCTTCAACTATCTGTGGGAGAAGCGGATCATTGAGATCCAGGATCTGGAGACCATCAAGGGAATGACCTTCGACGACACCTTCCTGATCATTGAAGAAGCGCAGGAATGTGATATGGAGCAGCTGAAGAACCTACTGACCCGCGCATCCGACTCGACTTACATCTTCGTCAACGGTGACATCAAACAGTCCAACAAGCGCCTGCGCGACAGCGCCCTTGAAAAGTACGTCAGTTCCTTCCGCGACTTCAACGCCAAGCTGGAGGCCGGAACCCTGAAGATCGATGGTGTTGGCGTCGGTGATGAGTACCCTGAATGGGTTCAACCGTTCAGTATCATCGAGTTCGACAAGTCTGACCGCAACGGGCGCGGCGACTTCACCCGCCTGATGCTGGAAGTCAACGATCTGTACGACATTTAAGTAACTCGCCAACCCTCCCCGCCGCCTTCAATCTACGAGGGCGGCGTATAATAAAACCTGCGTAAACAAACCCGAGGAACACCATGATTAACGTTATAAAACGTGACGGATCTTCTGTCCCCTTTGATATTGAGAAACCACACGAAGTCGTAGACCGCGCATGTGACGGACTGACTGGTGTATCAATGTCAGAGGTGATCGCTGCATCGAAGATTCAGTTCACCGACAACATGAGAACAGATCGCATTCAGGATATCCTCATCCAGGCTGCGGCTTCGCTGATCTCTGTAGACAAACCCAATTACCAGTATGTGGCTGCTCGTCTGAAGTCATATGATCTGCGCAAGGCTGTCTATGGCCAGTACAAGCCGCCTCACCTGCTGGATATCTTCGTCAAGAACATCAAACAGCGCGTGTACGATCGTGAGTTCCTTGATCTCTACACGACCGAAGAGTTCAACGAGCTGAACGATGTCATTAACCACAAACGCGATAAGAACTTCACGTGGGCGGCCATGGGCCAGCTGACAGAGAAGGTATCTGCTGACGCGACCGTTCCAAGAAAGACAGCAAGATCTTCTAGAAACCCCACAGGTCATGTACATGGGCATCGCCATGGCGTTGTTCTCTAACTGGGACAAAGACAGCCGCCTGGAGATGGTGAAAAAGTTCTATGAATATGCCAGCACAGGCAAGTTCAGTCTTCCCACCCCGATTATGGCAGGTGTTCGTACTCCTACTCGTCAGTTTAGTTCCTGCGTGTTAATCAAGACTGATGACACCCTGAACTCTATCAACGCAACAGCCAAGACCATCGTTGACTATGTGTCCAAACGTGCGGGTATCGGCTTCGATGTCGGGGCAATCCGTGGGATTGGTAGTCCTATTCGCGGCGGAGAGATGGTTCACACAGGCCTGATCCCGTTCATCAAGTATCTCACTGGGGCACTCAAATCGTGCTCTCAGGGCGGCATTCGTGGTGGTGCAGCAACAGCGTACATCCCTCTGTGGCATTACCAGTTCGATGACGTTGTTGTTCTGAAGAACAACCGTGGTACTGAAGAAAACCGCGAACGCCGTATCGACTATGGCATTCAGATCAACCGCGTGATGTTTGAACGCCTGGTTGCCAAGCAGCCTCTGTATCTGTTCGACCCGAAAGACAACCGCGAAATGTATGAAGCATACTTCGCTGACGTTGACAAGTTCCGTACTCTGTATGAGAACATGATCAAGGCCGCTGATGCCGGTTTGGTTCGTGCTAAGAAGTTGCAGGCAGAAGAGGTGTTCCAGATGCTGTTAGACCAGCGTTCAGACACAGGCCGCATCTACATCGCGTTTGTCGATCACATGAATGAGTACAGTCCATTCAACCTAGACACGATTTATTCTTCAAATCTTTGTTTAGAAATCGCCCTGCCGACCCGTGAGTTTGAGCAGTACAACGATGAAAACGGGCGCGTGGCTCTGTGCACCCTGGCTTCCTTCAACCTGACAGCATTCGAAGACCCGACCGAAATGGAAGACGTGGCGTTCGTGTTGGTGTCTGCGCTGGACATGCTGTTGGAATATCAGGACTATCCAGCGATTCAGGCTCGTAAAGCTGTTGAAGACTATCGTCCTCTGGGCGTTGGTATCGTGAACGTGGCTCACTTCCTGGCCAAGAACTTCACGGGCTATGGCTCACCAGCTGGTCTTGAAATGCTGGATGCGTGGATGGCACACCTGCACTTCTATCTGGTCAAGGCGTCCAACCGTCTGGCTATGAAGTTCGGGGCGTGTAAACGCAGAACCATCCACAATAATGGGCAGGTCACCGCCGACCTTCAGCCGCTTCCACTTGATATCCTACCAAATGGCAAGAAGCCAGAAGGGATGGCATACGGGCTGGATTGGGATGGGTTGAAGGATAATCTGAAGACCTATGGTATCCGCAACGCCACCCTGCTGGCAGTAGCCCCTACCGAAAGCTCCTCACAGGTCCTCAACGCAACGAACGGCATTGAGCCACCGAAGGGCTTGGTGAGCATCAAGGGTAGCAAGGACGGCACTTATAAGCAGGTCGTCCCGGACGTTGAGACCCTTGGACCGATGTATGACCTCAAGTGGGACCTGGACTGTATTGAGTACCTGAAGACCGCTGCTGTCATCCAGCGCTGGGTTGACCAGTCCATCAGTACCAACACGTGGTATGACCCAGAGAAGTACCCTGACAGCAAGATCCCTCGCGCCAAGATGATGCAGGATATCCTGTCGTTCTATATGTGGGGTGGCAAGACTCTGTATTACAACACAAACAAGGACGCCAAGGAAGACGAAGAGCTGAAGCAGGCTGAGGAAACTCAGTGTGACAGCTGTGTTGTATAAATTGGTCTAAACCTACTACCGTTATATCATCAGGGGTGAGAGATCACCCCTTATTAATCAGGAAAGAAACATGAGCGAACAGAAACAATTCTCCGTATTCGACCCAAGCTCGGACAACACTGGTCTACCGTTCTTCGGTGACCCAGTGAGCATCCAGCGTTACGATGTCGTGGCCTGGCCATTCGTACAGAAGTGGTATGAGAAAGGTCTCAGCCAGTTCTGGCGTCCTGAAGAGGTGGACATCACCAAGGACAAGGCAGACTTCGCTACTCTGAACGAAGCAGAGAAACATGTCTACTTCAGCAACCTGAAGCGCCAGACCATGCTGGACTCTATCCAGGGTGCGGCTCCGTTCGAGGCGTTTGGTCCATGGGCGTCTACCCCTGAAATGCAGTTTGCTGTCCTTGAATGGACGCGCCAGGAAGCCATTCACTCTTTATCGTATACCCACATTTTGCGCAACACTGTGAACGATCCAGGTATCGTGTTTGACCACGTACTGGATGTTGTAGAGATCGTGGACTGCGCTCACCAGATCAGTGTGTACTACGATGACATGGTACAGTACAGTGGCATGCGTATGGCCGGACGCATCTTCACCCGAGAAGATCTGATGAATGCCAAACGCGCATTCTGGAGTGCTCTGTTTGCTGCCAACACACTGGAAGGCATCCGCTTCTACGTGTCCTTTGCATGCTCTTGGGCATTCACACAGTTCCAGAAGAAGATGGAAGGCAATGCCAAAATCATTCGACAGATCGCCCGTGATGAGCAGGATCACCTGATCCTGACCCAGACGCTGCTAAACCGCCTGCCTGGTATGGACCCCGACTTTGCAATCATCCGTGAGGAACTGCGTGGTGAGATGACCCAGATGTTCCTGGACGTAGTTCATCAAGAGAAGGAGTGGGCGAACTACCTATTCAAAGACGGTTCCATCCTGGGACTGAACGCCAAGATCCTTCATCAGATGGTAGACTGGCTGGCAACCCACCGGATGGGCGCTATCGGGCATCCATATCCCGGTGAACCTCGCAAGGAGAACCCAGTCCCATGGATTAATGACTGGCTAGATAATAAGGCAATGCAGTACGCGTTGCAGGAAGCGGAAGCTCCTGATTATCTGATGGGTGTACTGACTGGTTCGGTATCCGATGGCCTCAAATTCGCTTAAAGGTGAGAAATGATTACGATCTATTCCAAACAAGGTTGCGCTCAGTGTGTAACAGCCGAAAATCTGTGCAAAATGAAAGGGCTGGAACACAAGATCCTCAAGCTGGACAAAGATTACCGGCTGGAAGAACTTCAGCAGTTGACGGGTAAGCCGCGCGTGTCGATGCCTGTAATCGTCCTCGCTGACCAGACCGTGACCGACGTTAATGGACTCGCCGCCAGCCTTAAACGCTGACAAGCTAAAGCCCCTCATTGAGGGGCTTTACTTCTATAATCCCTGCGCTTATACTTCCCAGTAATTCATTGGCATTCGCCACAAATTGAAAGCGGGAACTATATCATGACAAACAAAGTACTCACCAACCCACTGCACAACTTCGGTTACATTCAACTCCCTCTGGTGATTGACACCCTGTACGCCGACGACAAAGAAGAGATCTGCTGGTCACCCACCGCACTGATTGAACGCGAAATCTTCAAGTCTGTTGTTGATGTCATGTTCCGTATCGGTCGCAATGGACCTCTGGTCTACCTCGGCAAGGTGACTGAGTTGAAGACAAGCCACAACGAACGCTTCCTTCGTATCGATACAACGGGGTGCTCTCATCAGGACTTCAACACATTGCGCAATTATGTTCTGGTCAACCGCCCGGTCAGTCAACACCGCCCGTATCTGACTTCAATGCACATCGACAATTTCATCACCGACGTGCACCTCCGCGCCGAAACCCTCCATGAAGAGGAAACAGGCCGAGCTATCGACACAGTCTTAAATATGGTTGTGATCACCCTGGCGGAGTAGTCCTCATGCAAGATTACAAAGAGTTGAGAATGCAGCTGGCAGTCCCCATACCAGACAAAGGTTTATACCAAAACCTGCATCATCTGATGTCTGAAGGGCATATGCTGCCTTTGCGGTCTGAGGATGGATCTCAAATCGGTTATGCCACCAGTTGCGTGGTCTACGACAAACCAGGAGACGAAGAGCGCGGACAGGTCAGTGTGGGTTCCAGATTTGTGTTGAACAAGAAGCTGGAGGGATCAGTGGTTGACGTCAGGCCGATGATTATCCTCTACCACTTCAACGGCAAAGAAATGTTCAGGTTATTGAGCCACTTCATGTTAGTCGTGGCTCCGGCATTCAGGACGAAACTCTAATTCGTCCTTTTCAACCACACGGTGTCTGTTATTGGATCTGGATTGTTGACCACATAGAATGTGATGGTCACGCCCAGAGAATGGTAATCCTCTGACAGACTCACCGTGACTTCTTCTACCTCTGCTCTGGGTTCATACAGGGCGATGGCGTCCTCTACTTTGTTCTTCACATCTACCTGGATAGTCGGTGTCGTGTTTTCACCCAGCAGCCCATAAAGCCCCGCGCCGATCCCAGGATAAGTGGGCCAGTCCCCGACTGAAGACATAACAATATTCCGCACGGATTGTAAGACAGCATACACACCTGATTTCATGGTGACATCTTTGGTCACTGGATGCATGCCGAACTTCAGATCGACATCTTTATACTCTTTCATTTCGCGATCCTCTCAGGATGCCTATAAGGAGCAGAGAGACGTGCTGTCCCTCTGCCACTAAACTTATACCAACTTACTCTTTGGTGCCGAAATTACCACCATTGTCTTTTAATTCTGCCTTGATGTCAATCTCACCCGGACCCGTAGGGGATGCAGGAGTTGCACCTGACAGAGAAGAAGCGCGACCAGCACCTTCGGCATATATGATGTTACCATTGATCGTCTGAGCGACAGTCAGTTTGTCAGCGATTATCTCAGTCGTTAGAATCTTAGGAACCTTCAATGTCCCACCGACCTCCAGAGTCTCGCAGATAATGCGCAGAATATTCTGCGCTTGCATTTCCGCCAAGTCACTGAATTTCATCAGCGCTGTGCCCGCAACCACGTTGGAGTAATTGTTGGAATGCAAATGATAGACCTCACCTGTCTTGCGCTGAACTTCAGTTCCTTTGACCGTCAGGTTGTGGTCCCCGCCGACATAATAACGCTTGTTGAACATCGTCAGGTCATAGTGGTCTTTGACGGACTTGTTGACCACATCACCATCCGGCAACATTTGCTTGTAAGACCCAGACTTATGCATCCAATGAAGACGTTCACCACCAGGGGTGTCATCCACTTCCATAATATGCCCAGCTCGGGACACCATGACGTTATTGTACGGGTATTTGGAGCCACCCGCAGCCGGAACCATAGTTTCTCCAGTGTTGTCAATATCCTGTACTCGCCCAGTAGGAGCCGGAGTCGGTTGTTCCTTTGGAGTACGATCTGGGATAGGTTCTGACCATTTACCATTCTGCTGCGCAGGCGCGGCTGTGGCTGTGTTAGCAGGACCAGGCCAACGATAACCCAAGACCGAAGAACGTCTGAAACGACTGACCTTCACTGAATCGGATTGGTTGCCACCAATACACCAGACATAGTTTGCATCGAACTTCTGTACAAACGCTACGTGTCCAAATGTAGGGTTGTTACCACGCCGGAAGACTACGATAGCGCCATATTGTGGTGCTGACAGTGGAGTGCCCCATGTAAGGTAAGATCGGGCAAGAGCGGAGCGTGTAGACGTGTATCCAGCCTGTATCATAACCCAACCCACGAACGCCGCACACCACGACACTTCATCTTCAGAAGCACCAAGGGAGGTTGTCTTGTGATATTCTATAATGCGCGGGTTGTTGTTGAACTTTCCGGCATACTCCTTGATACCCAATTCGCCACGAGCGATTGTCATCCACTTCTCTGGATCATACCCGCCAACAGGTGGTTGTGGATCTGGTTGTGGTTCGTCTTCTTGTTTCACAGGAACGTCAGTGACGGCGTTGTACGCCTGACGTTCCACAGATTGAACGACCTGCCCGAGAGCCAGTGGGTTTGTGTCGGCACCATCAGTAGGACTTGAACCAGTCCAAGTCCAGGTGATGCGTAAATTCTGGTATGCTTCGTCAAGGGCGAACCCCATAACCTCAGTACCAGGAATGATACCCGTTGGAGACCAACCTAAACCAGCAGAGGAGGCATTTGAAGCAGGCATCAGTACCTTCGCCCATGGGAGTTTGTCTGTAGGCAGGAGGACGGGATCGTCGGTGTGTACGCCATAGATGCGGACGGCGACGCGCCCGTTTTGGTCTGGATCGTTGACATCTTCAACGGTGCCGTAAAACCATCTCATATTGTCTAACATATTGAGTTCCGGTTGTCAAACAAGGATTTGAAGGTATTTATGCGCAGCTGATTTTGCCTTATATACTATAGGAAGCTCTGCTTCCGTTCATTTTATTTGTTTTATTCGATCCTATTCGCTTCGCTCATAAAACAAATACTCGTTGTTCGCTAACGCTCACAACTCGTATAATACCACGCCATTGTTCAACAAGAAAGCAGTTTTTATTCAACAGCAAAAATAATTTATTTGGTCTAAACATGCACGCGAAATAATATGTATGTCATGTTAACCAACACACGAGAGTAATATATGAAACAGTTCGTAGGATTATACGCAGTCGGGTGTAGTAAGCCAGACGCCAACCTCACCACAGATCAATTTACCACAGGCACCCCAGTTTATCTGACACAACTGGCGTCAGACAAGAACTTACCATCGGAGCCGCGATTTGTCCCTATGGGGTTGATGACAGGTCTGAAAGTTGGTCTGTATGTCGGTGTGGTGACGTTTGAAAATGGCGTCGAAGCGAAAGTTCTGCCATTCAAATTGGGCAGCGAAGAAATGCTGAAGGATACGATCAGTGAACACCTGAACGCACAATGTCTGGCTTCTCTGGATAAATTGTTCGGTGTAGTAACTGATGAAGGCGAGGCCACCCCCGCCTATGTGAATCAAGATTAATCGTGATCACCCAGCGCCACCTTCATGAATTCCACAGGGTGGCGCTCTGCCAGGTAAAACTTGTAACGCTCGTGAGAGTGCCTAAGAGCGTGGTTCGTGCTGGCGTTGTACGATGCATCATCCACTAAGTCCCATATCCACGCGACGTCCTTAGAGGAGTGCTGACGCATCAGACGACCCAACGTCTGTATGACGCGGATATATGACTTGCTCGGGTGTGCCAGTACAAGGTGGTGTAGCTTCTTGATCGACACTCCCTGCTGCATTGTCCCGTATGATGCCAACAGGGTGATGTCCTCTCCATCCTCCATCGCTTTCTGTATGCGGCGGCGGTCTTCGATCTTCACTTCCCCGTTGATGACAAACACGTTGGGCTTGACTGCGCTCAGCATATCATACACGACCATCATGTGACCATCAATACGTTCGAACATGATGGCCACGTTTCCTTTCAGATTCAGTGCCATCTTGGCGATCAGTTCGTTGCGGGACTGGTGTGTGATAAGGTATTCTATTTCCTTGGAATAATCCCCGTCCAGACCAACAGCATCCGCCGGAGTGTGCTTCAGCTGAATCATCTTCACTTTGATGTCAGTGGCGTACCCGAGATTGATAAGATCGCGAGCCGTGATGATCTTATGGTACGCCCCGAAGTGAGCCACCACCTGAAGCCCGGCAACTTTGGTATTCGCCAGCGTACCTGTAACCCCCAGGCGCTGGTCGGCATAGATGCAGTTGTTTAGGATGTAAGACAGTTTCTCAGACTTGGAGGTGTGCACTTCATCCACCACGATATCACCGAACTGGTGGAACCATTCCTTCGGCTGGTCTTGAATGCCTTGCCATGTACTGATGACGATTGGTTTGCTGATATCCTTTGTCGCGCCCTCAAAAATCAGCTGGGTGTTAACAACGGGCTTCCAATCACTGCCATGCGCATACTCTTCGAAGTTGTCGTACAGCTGAGTGACTAGGTGGATTGACGGCACCACGATAAGCGTCTTCAGAGGACTTTCGAGAGCTTCTCTGCGCCGCCTGTAGTACCGCGCCATGACATACAGAATAAAGGACTTACCGGCACTCGTAGCCAGTTCACAGACGCATCTGGTTTGACGCATAGCCTTGGCGATGGTGTCGTACTGGTAGTCACGAGTCTCGGCATCGATATATTCGTGATTTTCGGTGCGGATCTTTGGATGCAGACTGTCGATGAAGTCACGGATTTCTTCATCTGGGATGTCCTGAATGTACTTCAGTGCCGGATCCAGTTCAATGGTGTATCCGTTGTTCTTACAGAACTTAAATACCTCAAACAGCAGACCGATATCGATTAGACCAGATGACTTGGTAAATAGGCGGACAACCCCGTCCCATTTAGAAAAGGGGTTGGGAACGAAGTTCGGGTCTTCGAATTTGAAGTAGTCATTAAGTTCTTCCCTGATAGAAAGATCTGCGATGCAACGCATGCGGACTTCGTTAACCTTAACAATCTGAATGTCTGCCATACAAAATCTCCCAAGGATTATGGGGTATTTAGTGATTCGGCCAGACTCCGTTTTGTTCTTTATCCATGCGATGATACAGACGAACACGCTCAAACATCTTTGTCAGAATGTCATCACGGTTGAACTCAATGACGGTTGGTAGAGGGGAAGACTCGTTGGCGATCACGTTGATGAGGCGGGTGATCTTGACGCCGAACATCTGCTGGAACATGACCGAATATAAGCATAGCTGGATACTGTAATCCTCGATCATGCCCCGCGTCTTCATGGTGTTCGATGTCTTGAAGTCGATGACAGCAGGTTTACCCTCATAAACCCCGATAAGGTCTACACGGCCTGCAAGACCAAGCACCTCGCTATATAATGGGATCTCCTGAGCATAGATCTTTGTCATCTTGTTCAGGTAAGGGAACAGCTGCTTGAACATGAACATGTATTCGCCAGCCGCTTCCAACACTTCTTTCATTGGGCGGTTCTTTAGATACAGTTCACACGCAAGGTGCAGCTTCTCCCCTCGGTCAGCACAGCGCATAGTCTCAAGATCAGCAGCCTCTGCGCCCAGCTTCTTCCTCCAAGACTCAAGCCATTCATGATCTCCAGTGCGTCCCAGCATAGTCGTGACGGATGTCAGTTTAACACCAGACGGTGAAACGTAATGACGACCGTTCTCCGTCGTAACACACTCCAGTTCCTTATGAGGAAGTTCGTATTGCTGGAATGTGTAATGACGGTTTTCGAAGTCATTCAGCTTGCGTAGATCCTGGAGAGATGCCATTATGTGTGATCCTCGTTATACACCATCAATATATTTTCTCCACTCAATAGCATTTTTCACTTCGTATCCCAGTTTGTTCAGGCGATCCAAACAAGTCTCTATGAACTTGACTTTTGCTTTTTGTTCTTGTAACAGAACAGACAACTCCACATAGTCATCGTCTGCTTTGACCCATGTATCCAGGTCAGACTTCAGGGGGCGAACCTTCAGGGGGCGCTCTGCGTAGATGTTAGGGGGTAACTCCCCTGCATAGTAGCGGCGCAGATAGAGATCGATCTGGCGGAAGCGCCCGTTGAGAAATTCAAGATAACGTCCCTCGCGCAGATAATGCCGCTGCACAGCCATCCAAGAGCGCCCGATTTTCAGCGAGATCTGGTCAAGGTTCATGTCTTCTGGGTCCACTGTGATCAGCGGCTCCAGTTCGTTCATGATGTCCTCGGTTGCCATTGTCTGTAGTTGTTCTTTCATAAAATATCCCAGCTTGTCAATGTCATAGAATTATACCGTATTTCATGGATTAGAATCAATCACCTTCCCACCAGATAGTGGAACCAGCTGTTGGAACTTGAACGTCACTGTCGTCACCAGCTGAGGTACAGCCGCGTCCACATCCACCAGTACGTTGTCCAGAGCAGTCGGACGGGCTTCCTCCAGCACGAGAGTGAGGCCAATCGGTCGGTTGAGGTTATCCAGCAATTCAATGGTAATGTCCTTGCTGACAGGCAAATCCTTGCCGACGTTGCTGGTAATCCATTGGTGGATCTGTAACCATGATTTCCAGTCCTCGTCTATAACGAAAGTAAATACGACGGGGTCATAGGTTAAACGCTCTGAAGGGATAGAAACCAGTACGTCGCCAGGAGACGGACCATCGATGCCTTCAGAGTACACTCCTGGTATACTGAAGTCGTGGATGTTACGGGTTAGGAGTACAAGGTCTCCGATGGTCAGACGCCACTTATCGGACGCCGCGAAATTAGGGTTTTCGTTCTTAAATTGTACGTTGGACATAATAGCACCTTTACTGTGGAGATATGTTGTGACCCTGATGCGCGGGATCAGTAGATTGTTGTTGGCATGCTCGATGCTCTTGTTTACGAGCTGTCGCATCTTTGTCACGCCAATAATTTCTGTTTCCGAACTCTGGAACCCAGAAGTGCGCACTGTACCTGTTACGTTGTCGGCCAGCGTTCCCACTTGTAACAAGGGTATGCTGGACATCATCGTGCAAGAGTTCCAGCCCTTCCAGAAGCTCGTACCTTTAGGTTGCTTTGATGAGAACATGAGCACCCTCAAGCCATACTGGAAGACCACAATTCCTCTCCTGCGGCGTGGTGATGAAGGGAAGATTCCATACCTATCAGCAAGTATTTATTACTCTCAGAACAATAGCATCATTATCACCTTTAATCCATCATTCCATGCCAAGCTGAAGCAACACATGGTTGGGCGACTGGATACAACATCAGATATAATCGTGACGTTCAAGATCATGAATGACTCAGATAAACCAGTACGAATCGCAACTCAGGGTGTGTTCGTTAACAACGACGCGGTTGGAAATGGGATGAGTATCTTTGAAGTTAACCCAGGAGGAACGATCTTGATCAGACTGAGTAATGTGGGTGTGAACTCCCTGCTGTTGGATGGCATCGAACCAGTGGGAGTTCTTCCGGCGCGGGAGCACTGATTACTTCAGCGCGTTCTTCAGATTATCGGAACCGATGCTGTTGATGACACCTCCGGCGCAGATATCTTTCGCCCACTCTGAGATCACGTTGGCGAAAGAGAAGTTAAGACACTTACCAACCATGTCTTGGATATGGGCTAACTCTGCTGCAATACCGTTCGTGATGTCCTGAGCAATAGAGGCTACTGATGCGACAGCAGTGTCGATGGCTTGAGTAACTTCAGCAGCCAGTGCCCGAATAGCATCAAGACCAGCACTGACACCCTGAGCTACCAACTCAGCCAGCTCATTCATCTTGTTTGTGATAGTTGTGAGAACACTTTGCATGGTGTTGATCCACTGTTTGCCGAGGTTCTGAATAACCCCAAATGCATTATTGATCAGATCACAGTTGTTCGGTTCTCGACCTATAGACTTCAGGGCGGACTTATACGACACAGATGTACCGATGCGGGAATATGCCTCGTTCACTGACTGGTAGCCATAGTTGTTCAAAGTAGTGATGCTGTCGTTGGCTGAGTTGAACATTGCTGTAGATTCGTTGAGTTTGGCTGTAGTTAACCCACCTGCCGTCAGCGCTTCCTGAATCTGCGCATTTCCGGTGTTAGCCAGTGACGCTGTAGTCGCCTTACCACTGGTGATTAACCCCTGTGAGGCGCTGCTGAGGGACGGGAGAGGATTGGTAAAGGCGTTGCCCTGCGATAGGGCGTCATAGATCTGTGCGTTCATAAGAAAATACCCCCATGGATGATGGGGGTATTTAGGGATCATGGTAGTTTGTAAACGAAGTTGGACCAGAACTTACGAACAAACTTCTTAACATAAACCATTCGGTTGGCGTATTCCCCATCCTTCAGGTCATTGTAGGTCTCGATCCCTACCGCACCCAAGAAGTACGCCGTGAAGATATAGCAGAACAGATTGATGACGACAAACATGATGTATCTCCGCTGTGTATACTCAAATTATTTATGGTATGTTACAAAAGGCGCTTGGTCTTCGGCTTACCCATTAGAGTGATATCCACAGGGAGGCCAGCTTTCTTGCAACGGTTGATCATGTCCAGGGTGCCAGTGGACGAACCATCCCACATCGCAATCGGATACACTTCCAGCTTGGTCTGCCTGACGAGATCCAATGCCTTGTCTAACATATCCTGATTGCGTTTGTTACCCATCCCTTTCCCATACTTTTCATAATAGCTCGGAGGTATTGGCATAGGAGTGATATGAACATAATTGATTTCAGCCCAATCACGGCAAATCGTGTCGACACCCGTGGCCTCACCCTCGATCAACGTATAGACTTCATGAGGATCGAGGAGTTCGTCCAGCTTGGCGAATACCTTATCCCGCTCGGTGATTGAGCGGGAACCCGTAATGAGAACGATATACTTCTTCATAGAATCACAGCGCCCCAAGATTGCCGATTACGTACAGGGAGCACAGAGGAGTGCCTGACGAACGAGGTTCGATCGTCATCCCGCTCAGGCGGATCAGTTCCAGTAAGCCGTCAGTGGTCTGATACGCGCGTGTCGAACCGTTCGGTCGATATAGTTCCAGCTCAGTTCGCCCTTCCTTTAATGCATTGCGAATGCGAGTGAACACGCTGTGGTCGCCGAACTTCTGTTTCAGAATATCCAGTTTGGTGGTCAGGCAGCGACGTGATTTGCGCGCACGAGGGTTCTCCTTTACGACCGCTTCTAAAATCGGGATGCTGTTAGCCATGATAAAGTCCTCTATTTGTAGGGGATAGGGTATGCGGTTAACATACCCTGTTCAAAGGTTTAGAACAAATGCTCACCTTCCACATGGTATGCTAACACGCCGTCAGAACATTCAAAATACATGTTATCATATTCCCACAGAGCGGTGATTTCTTCACCCTGGCAAACTACCGAAAACTTCGGCTGGCTGGCCTTAACTGGAAATTTTTCAGGGGAAGAGATTGGGGTGAATTTGGCATTTCTGACGGCCATACCAACAAATTGCTGCAATGTTACTTTGTAACGAGAGTGGGTGATAGTACCAGCGTTCAGGGCTTCAGTCAATTGCGCTTTAGTTTTCATGGTGTAGTTCCTTCATTTCAGAGTCAGTGTTGTGCTGCTTATGGAATGAAGTATACGGGGTTTATTGAAGAAGTAAACCCCGTTTATTGAATAAATTTAAAATTTATTTGAAGCGATCAGGAAGGGTGTCGTGAACCTCGGCGCTCAGCACCAGAAACTTACCATCCGTCGTTGGGAAGCAATAGTCTTTCTTGATGTGACGCAAATGTTCAGCCACAGCTGCCACGCAGTCATCTGTCACGTCAGTCTTCTCACCAACCCACATGCTGGTTTTGGTGTTCAACCTGCCCTGGAATATAGTACCAGTGAGAGGACTTGCGCCGATCTTTTTGATAATCATGTTTGACCTCAGTTGTTAATGCGGAATGCCGCCGGATACCCACCTGGATGCCCTTCTCCGGTCACGAAGACCTCGTACTGGGCACCTTTAACCAAACCAGGCAAATTGCCTGAGTCAAGCAGATAGCGGATTTTATCCATAGTCTCCATCCAGGACTTAGCAGGTTCGGCCTCGGCCTCCCCACGGTTGATTTTGATCACACCCTCTGAATAATACTTCCCATTGTCCTTCATGTAGTACAGCTTGACATCGATAAACTGTGGGGATGGAACTTCTGTCCAACCCTCATCGTTCAAATCCTGGCGATCATTGTCGAAACTCTGAAAATCAACATCACCGCATGCCAGGCGATAATCTTTGAATTTACGGAAACCTTCCGCCTTGTCCCCAACGGAGCTACGGAAGAACTGTTTCTTGGCGGGACTAATGAAAATGAAATTCTTGTCACACATGATATAGATCCTTCCTTTCAAAGAATGTTGTGTTCGTCGATATCGGACTGCGTTGCAATCTCCCAGCGGACGACATTTTCGGTTGTGACGAAATCACGGTTCAGGTGAGAGGCTGGCACATACACCATCGTGTCGACCATGAAGTAACACTGCTCATTGTTACAAGAATCAACGTAAACCTCGATGAGGCACACCTCGGCAACACCGGCTTTCGGCTTCTTCACGATCTTTTTCAAGTACATGGTACAACCCTCGGATAGTAGACGGGGCAATAATACCTCTCGCCCCGTTATTGAAAACTGTTATCCTTCTTGTTCTTCCCAACCCCATTCATCTTCCCAAGACTGGCGCGGGGTCTTGCCCGCTTCGTAGTCATCGCGCCAGGCGTCGGCGTCGGCGGCCGAACCACCCTGGCTTTTCGCGACTTTACACAATACGTCGTGCCACTCACGGAAGGTGGAGTTGGCGACTGTGGTGTTTACAGAATCTTCTTTCAGGCTCATTGCGATTTCCTCGATTAATAGAGAGGGTAATGATACCCTCATGCAATCTTTGAAACTCTTTAACCAGCCAGAGGCGTCGGGGAATCAATCAGACTTGATATAAGATTCAAAATCTTTGTCCATTGAAGGAACCCATCCATCTTCAAACATTTTGTACATAGAGCGGAATACGGATATGTTTTCGCCATTATTGTGGTTTGTGCAAAACGTGTAGTATGAACCTTTCTTTTCCAACCAGAATGCATAACACATACCAGCCATGGCCCATTTGTCTTTTAGAGACAATGCGCGCGGCCTCATGTAAAGAGGTATCGCTCGTTGTGCGGAGCGAACACCATCGGCTATACGCCTCCGAGTTTCATCACTGCGTTTTATACCAGTCAGCTTGGCAGATATTGCTGCTAATTCTTCGGGAGTTTTCTTTCGGGTTTGGGTGGCTATTTTGATCTTCTCCCTCACTTCGGCATACTTGGGGGTTTCTTTGTACCTTTCGATCCCTTCTCTATGCGATTGACCCCACTTTGTGCCCAGCTTCTTCTGTCTCATGAGTTCCTTTGCCTCTTCCGAGTTTTTATGCCCAAGAAGAGCTTGTCTTATCTTCTCCCTAGTTTCTTCACTTGGCGGACCAAAGGTTCCAAAATGTACTGGAGTTCCATCTTTACGACACAGAAACTGATTGAGGCAACCGAGCAATTTGTGTGACCGTGAGATAAGCGTTCTCTCTATCCTCAGGGCTTCCTCTTGAGTTTGGCATACCCTTATGATCTTTGGCTCAAAGAAGTCTTCCCCGTGCTCCTCGATAAGCAATTTGACGGGCGTGGAAGACGTGAAGTAGGTTGTCCAGAAATCGGATGGGTGGCACCCTTGGGCGTATCGACACCCATAATAGAAATGCCCCTGCTTGGACTTGATTCTGTACACATATGGCGTCATGTTAATTCTCCTGTTTGACTTACCAGAAGTATAACATAAGAAGACTCAAAAGAAAACCCCGCCGAAGCGGGGTTTTTATTATATAACTGAAGTAACAACACCATTGATTGTTGCTTTTATCTGTGCAGTTGGATGAGGTCTAACATTAATGGTGCCTCTATTACTTGATGCCCCAATAAATACATCATACCCTGAAGTTGCGTTGAAATCCGAGAACAGGCTAACCGGGCTTGCATTCTGAGTGGCAGGCACAGCAGATGATGTTCCATAACGCTTCAGGATACCTGGTGTTGCTAAGGATGATGCAGCGTCGCGACGGCAAGTAACGTCAAGATTAAATGTGTATCCATCAAATCCGTATTGTGTTGAATCCTGATAAAGTTTCAATACTTCTACTGTTGAACCGCCGGCAGCAGAGTTATGGTTAAGTCCTGTGAACTTCATTCTGGTAAAACGATTGTCCTGCGCAACTGTATCGAATGTCTTTTCAATTTTAATGCTGCTTAAACCATATACACCGTTCAGAAGTATAGGGTTCTGAACACGCGTACTCATGCTTATATCAATAGTCGGCGCGTTATACAGGTCAATCCTGTCACCAATGGAACCTGAACGATCTTTGATATTTACAGCAATAGAAAATGTAGCATCATTATTATCAATTTTTATTGTCGATCTCTTATCTACTTCTATTGTCATAGATGGCGATGACTCTGCTACTGAAGTTCCTGCTATTGTCAGAGATCGTGGATATTTAGTTACATATATTTTTGCTTCTTCGCTATAGTTTCCTGCCACAAAGGTTGCCTGGCTGTCTCCTATGCGTATTTCACCAGTTTCAACAGTTGCAGCAATGACAGACGTTCCAATAATAGGAACCTCTACTTTAGTCCCGGAAGGGAACTCAGATGTCATTGCTCGATCAAGAGTAATGATGTTTCCCGATATTGCTGTAATTCTTCGAGTCTCAACACCGCCCGTCGAGTTTGTAAAAGCAATCTCAAACCAGGTATCAAAACCAGAGGCATCTGCAACAGTAACAGTGTTGTCATTGATAGATGCTGGCGATGTCAGTGTGGTGCTCATACCCTCAATAGACAAAGTACATTGGTTTTTGTCGCTACTGCCAATGTAACCCATCAACTTGATGGAGTTATTACGAACTCGAACACCGTATTTAGTAGCCGTAGCGCCGTTTTTTGTTCCCTGTGAGTGTCCATACCAATACATAACAAGATGTAAAAGATCGTAGTTGCTAATACGGTGATCAATTGATTTATTACGAACAGTAGCATAAGGCGCAGTATAGATGGCTCTGGCTGCTGCGCTGGCACCATTATTAGAAATGTTACCATTTACAGTGAACCCTTCGACGGTTTGATGCCAGTGTAGACGATCTCTACTCCTGTCACGCGGATCAATTCCAACATGGTGCAGTGAAATGTCAGATGACGTTGACATGATTATTGTTGCGTCATTTCCGGCGCCGGAAAAAGTAAATCCTCGACGATCAACATCAAGGTTGATTGTATTTGATAGATAGCTTCCGGAAGGAAACGATAACTTAGATATTATACTGTTAGCCCTTGCAACCCTATTTGCTTCATCTATAGCAACTGAGTTTTCATCTGCGTCCGCCCCTCCAAAGCCAAATTCATCATACCCCATGCTCTCTCTTACAATTAAGTTGGCATTAAACCCGCCCGCTATTGGGATTGAGTATGTATCACCATTTTGTGTTGTTGATATTAACCATTCTGACTCAGATCTTATTCCATGTTTGTTTTTATATGTTTTTACAGTCATCCCTTCGCTGAATGTGGCACCATCCCCTGATGGCAGAATTCCAGATATTAGCTCTGAAACGCTATTAAATATTATAGTTGTGTTTTTATTAACCCACGATCTCAAAGAAGCATCGCCAACACTCAACCATGCACCAAGACCAATGCCGCCAGCATTTTCCGGAGTTGAACCTGATTGGACAACTTTACCACTTGTGCCAAAATCACCATCCCAGCGATAATATTCTCCAGTAGCTTCATAACGCAGCGTCTGATTGGGAAGCGTCAGTGTCGCACCATCTTCGAAGCTGTCCATCGTAATGTAGCCATACTTGCGAATGGCTTCTTCTGCGGTGTATTGGAAACCAGCAATTGTCCAGCGTCGCACTCCGAATCTGTCGGTATAGTAATGTGCATCAGAGTTGACAACTTCGTCTATTTTCCCTGCATTGAATTTCAGGTCACGAGGATCTTCGGACGGAATTGGTTTATTGGTTGGTACGGTAGCCATTATAATAAATGCTCCTTTGTGAATTTGATGTATATTGTATCACGATGACGGAATGGTATATTCGTACATATCATCGCTGTATTCACTCATCGTCAGCGTTGTGGTGCCATCACTGCCAGGATTCTTCTGGCTGACAACCCATAA
>CYGL01000297.1_pt1 | contig 22567 bp, 27 predicted proteins | sample 485531 | NCBI WGS metagenome assembly CYGL01 (sample SAMEA3497897, study PRJEB9818) | human gut metagenome | reverse complement strand
GAGGAGGTATTAGATGCGGAGATATCGAAGCTATAGTAATAGGATTATAAGAGATAAGGAGAGAATTAAAATGAATGTTTTAGGATGTTATTATAATTGTAACTATTGTCTTTATCGCTGGGATGCATGTCGGTAAGAACGTCAGTAAAGAATTGACTTATCCAGGGATCATCAAAATAGCTAGGGTATGGAGGTGCGATCATAATATGTGACTCTTTTCGCATAGTTTTTCACCGCCTTTTTGAATGCGCATACTTTATAATATTGGTACCATTTATAGCGTACGTAAAAAGCTTAACTTGATTCTGGTTCGAAGATAATCGTATCTACATGCCACCCAATATCATCAAAAATATGATTGATAATATCTGGCACCTGGCCTACTCTAGGGACGATTATACATGTCTTAAACATTACATTCCCTCCTTCATAGTTTTAAACAACTGATTAAAGCTGTCATCATTGAACTCAATTGCATGGTAAATATCTTTCGAAATGTTCCTGCTATCGACTGGAGTATCCTTTGGTAACTTACTAGCGATTAACGGACTCTTGCCGATCGTCTTCATAACTGAATTCAGCTCAATGTATTTTGACAGCTTTACAGCCTTGAATCCAGACAAGTCGACAATTCCTGTTCCAACGTGAATATCAAATATATTGTTGTCCAGGTACACCATCTTCTTGTCAATGTCTCTTGCCGAGAACGGAATAATCATACTCTGATCATTGTCACGGTATAAGAATACAGCAGACAGCATACCTCCACAGTTCGGAACTAACCGAATAGAATTGCACTCCGATGCCACCTTACTCTCGTAGAAATGGCCATCCAATCCAACAAAATCCTCAACATACTTTACTACCATTTTTGTTTCCTCCTTTAATTTAAAAAATATAAAAGGAGAAGCCTGTGTAGGCCCCTCCTAGTTCTTGTGATGTTTTTTCCAAATGTGTTTGATGATAGCATAGATTATCAATCCAGCCACTATAACATCTCCGAATGACAGTAGTAATGAAATACCTCCTGCTAAGAGCAGTACTACTCCAATCACTATCACACCTAATAAAATAGCTCCTAAAATCAATAATGTAATCATCTTACATTCCTCCTTTCATCTCATTATAGTATATGAGATTTTTGCGAGATAAAAGAAAGAGCCAATGTTTCCACTGACTCGTCCCTAGTTAGAATAGTAAAGCTCCTAATCCAAGCCCAATTCCTACCAGTGCAATTACCGGTCCCAGAATTGCCAATGTAATAAATACCTTTACTATGTTTGCTAAGAATTCTTTCATTTTAGCTCCTCCTTTCTTCCTATTATAGGAGAAGAATTTATTGCGAAAGAAGAGAGGACCCGAATTAGTCCTCATCCTCACTTTTAATGACTTTCATTTTTCCTTTCTGCACAAGTCTTTTTAAATCCTTATCCGTATACCCGAGTGCTCTAAGAGCATTTTCAGCCTTGGCTATTTCCTCTTCTACTTTGGCAGTTTCTTTTTGCCTTTCGATAAGGATCTTGTCAAGTCTTTCATTCTCCTCTCTTAACATCTCCAGTATGGGATCTGATTTCTTCTTTGTGCGTATAAAAAATCTAAACATACTAATCACCTCCTATAAAGAGATATGAATTTCTTGCGAAAAAGGAACGGGCTTTGAATCGCCCGCGTCCCTAGACCTATTTAGTTTTCTTCTTTGATTTTCTAGAATCATACCACATCTGCAGTTGGCCATACTCCCATACGCATGCACCATATCCAACTATGCTAAGTGCTAATCCGATATAGAGACCTACATTGTAGATCATCCAGAATCCGATTATCATTAGTAATGTTGGTGCACATACAAAGCTCAAAGCTGCCAACAGTGCAAATGCTCGTTCAATCTTTCTTTTCATATTAGTTACCTCCTAAATATAATCTTCATTATAACCCATGAATATATCGCGAAAGAAGAGAGGACCTGAATTAGTCCTCATCCTCGTCATCATAACTAAACATAATTGCTACCAAATATGCAACAATGCCACATCCAAACGATATTGCTGGGTTCATAATTCCCATCATAGTCAATACTGCAATTATAAGTACTGCTACTGGGAATATACAAATCAACCATCTTCCATCTTTGAATATCTGTAATAAGTTTTTCATATTTTTGTACCTCCATAATTTGTCTAGTATATTTCTCATTATAGAGTACGAATATCTTGCGAAAAAGAAACACTCTCTGAATTATTAGCGATATTTTGACGTCCCTAGACAATCGCGCAGAAAGCCTAGAGACGTCATATGTACATTACTACTTTTTTTGCCGAAGCAGCTTTGCGTTTGTTATGCTGGCTGGTGCTAATACCGAGCAGAGCACCAAGAAAAGTGTCAACTGCAGTAATAGTTCCTACGACCTGGTCTCCATACGGAAGCCCCCAGATGGTAGCAAGTGTGAAATACAAAGTACCAATCGCTGGTAAGGCAATCAATGCAATCCATTTAAGAATATCATACTGTTTATTTGTTAACTTCATTTTTACTTTCTCCTTCCGATATTGGTGGTACGGTAAATATTTTTAGTCGGTTGACTCCCTCCATAACCCTCTTTGCTGAGCCATTTCCGCCTAGGGCTTTGTATGGTTCATAAAGATAATCACTCAGATTCTCATATTCATCTTTTGTGATCCATCCACGTTCGATGTATGTCATTCCTAACGCTACAATGCGGTCGTGGGCCAGTCCAATTAGCATCTGACTTTGTAATGATTTTTTGTCATCTTTTTTTTGTAGCCAAGCCCAGAATCCAGAGGATGCAATAACCGAACACAACACAGTAACAATTATCGATACGATGCTTTCCATAATTTCCTCCTTATGCGATTACTCTGTCAAGTTCATAAGGAATAAACATCCATGCGTCATTACCTAATACAGAATAAGCTATTGAAAATATCTTAGTTCCATAATCGGCTATAAAGTTGCAGACCCATTCTTCCGCCCATATCCAATATTCTGGCTTTACAACCTTATGAATATCGTCTAGCAAATTGTAACTAACAAGAGCACAATGACCTAGCTCATGGATAAGAACTTTCATAAGGAGTGCACCAGATAAGCTCCTCGACATGAAAATAGTTGCAAGGTTTGGGTCTGTGGTGGCTAATGTCATTTTTCCAGTCCTATCCATAAGCATTTTGTCATTTGGGTTTACGAACTTTATCCTCCATAAATATCCATTCATTGAGAATCTGTCCATAATCGCAGTTCTCTTTAGATACTCATGCTGTCTACTAATGTAGAAAGTTCGGTTTTCATTCTGCGTTTCAATTCAGGGCTGGCTTCGCTCCAAATGTCGCGCATAGAGATAATGGCCTTCTCGACATGCTCTTCTCCACGCTGTTCCATTCTCTCTTTATCTTCTGATGATCCAGTTTTCGTATAATGTTTTCTTGCATCAGACCAAGAATCATACGCAGCACCATAAGTGCTAACTGGCTTGTTCATCATTTTTGGTTCATTTTGATCCATATAGCCAAATCGGAGCTTCATCTGATCTGCAAACTCTGTCGGATCACCGGTAAGATATTGCTGCATGTTGTAGTCCTCACCTTCTAGATATGGCATATATCCATATCTAGAACCGTGGCCGGCCGAAGCATATCTACCACTAGAGGCATAGCGATTCGGGTTATAACCGTAAGATCCATCGCTCATAGCCTCTACAATTGATTTGTAGTATTTTGACTGCATACAGTAGTTCTCAGCTTCATAAATATCTTTGATCATATCGACAACTTCGCCCATTTCATGAGCATCTACACACTCAATTCCATGAGAAAGCTGCTCCTTTACTGAGTCTACAAGAGTTGCCTTAATAGAACAGAGATCTTTCATCTTTTCCATTTTGACGACACCTCCTTAAGCAAGTCTACGAACAATAAAAGCGCTGTTAGCAGCGACAGTTACGTCCGCAGTACCATTATTAGTTACGGTTATACGATCGTAGTCCCCGCAGCAATTCTTGATTAAAGTTGAAGTAGCTACATTGTTAGAAGCGTTAGCAGCTCCAGGAGTAGAAACCATAGTTGTCTCTGGCATCGTTACACCTCCTAATTGAAATGCAAGCTGCACAGGAGTTCCTGCAACTGCGCCAGAGATGTTACCAGCAAAAGAAACTTCATAAATGCCATTAGCTCTCATTTTGACAGATCCTGTATTTTCCCTATGGCACTCAGCACAGCCTGTTTTGAGAAGAACTTTGTCAAAGGTAATGGACTGACCAGCAGGCAATACCTGGGCAGTAGTATTTGATAATTCAATCATTTTATAATACCTCCATACAAGGGAGACCCTCCCTAATCATTTTGACGTTAATTAGCAGCAACCGTTATTAGTTGATCCACAGTAGCATCCAAACCCGTAATTCGCATATGGGTTCGGTACAGTAAATGCAGGAACAGCAGCCGGACGTAACTGGTTAACAAGATACTGGTTCTGAGCACACTGAGATGCCGTAAGCTCCAGTTTGTTAATAGCAGCCTGCTGGTTAGCGATTGTCTGATCTTTTGCATCCATCTGCATTTTGACCATTTCATCATGCAGAGCACGGTAATTGGCATTATCATTGTCAATAATGTCTCTTGTCTGATTGCTAATTGCATTGGTGATAGCGCAAGTATTTGTAGCCATATCATACTGGATCTGAGCCTGGCCCTGACGGTTCTGGCAGCAGCAATCAGCTAACTGTGTCTGAATGGCATTTGTCGACTGTAAGTTTGCAATGTTTGAAGCATTAGCACTGTCACTGATAGCGCTCTGAATAGCGTTAGTGGACTGCAGCATGCTAGTATTCATAGCATAGAAGCCATCACAAATTCCATTGTCAATGCCACTAAGCTTATTAAGAATTGACTGGGTATCAAATCCTCTCTGAAGATCGCCGTTAGTTGCGCAGCTCTCTCCATTTCGTCCCTGGCCACCCCAGCCATTTCCCCATCCGCCGAAGATAGCAAACAGGATGATTAACACCCACCATCCGTTTCCGTTACCCCAGCCATCACCATTTCCATCTTTTGTAACAGCAGCGATATCTGCAAGACTTGGTGCACTACCCATATTAAACATAATTACTTCCTCCTTATTTTACATGAAAGAACTGTTCTGCTTGTCGGATAGCATCTTCTTTACTCACACCCATAGACTTACAAATGTTCTCTGCAATCTCCTGTCCTTTTTTCTCATCGCCAGATTGAATAACATTAATCATGTTTTGAGCATTAGGGTTATTGGCAATATTAGGATTCTCCTTTAGAATCTTCATTGCCATTTGTTGAATGCATTGACTTATCATTCTTCTTGTCCTCCTTGAATCGCGACTTATTTTGATGCCCTTGCCGTTTTAGCATATTCTCTATTCTATCAAGCTGAGCTTTTAATTCCTCGGTGCTATCACCATTTTGACACTCTGATTGAGCCTGCTCATTCGAACTTGGAGAATAGATGATACTTTGCAGAACACCGTTACTATTCCACTGTTTAGCGATAACGCTTTTACAATCCTCTGTCATAAACAGACAAATACTGCCATCCATTGGTATTTCTGCAGGCATGATATCCTGCTCTGAAGTTACAATCCTTCCTCTGATTGGAATAATTGGCTGTTGATTTGTCATTGCATTTGACAGATTAGGCGGTCCTACGACCTGGTTATTCATAACTTGGGGATTATGATTTAGTCTCGGTCCTCCGTTCCAATTTGGTTGGTCTACAGGACCCATAGACTGTCGCATTCTTTGGGTATTGTTATTTGATGTATAATCCATAACAAAACAGCTCCTTTCTTATTTTGATTTAAATGTTCTTACCTCTAGACACAAACGAGTAAAAGCCTAGAGGTATTATTAAATTTTCTTTTAACGTCACTTGGACGCTCAAGAATTACTGCAATGGAATCACCTCCCTAAACCATTTTGATTTATGTCAAAGACTCACTGGTAGCCTCCGATTATGAGTTATCGACATCAGTCGTAACAACTGGATCATTCTTGTATGCCCTGATGGTGACGTCATTAGACAGCCCATCATGGATCTCAATAACATTGTCCAGCTTGAATCCGTCGAATGTAGTGACATTTTCATTGTCATCTGTAATCTCCATATGAGAGATATTGTCGATATTACGAGCCGTAGAAGCGATTCTGTCAAACACTGCTGGGGATTCGTATGTTGAAGTAATGTTCAGATAAGTTCTACCTGACTGATTCTGAGCATACTCTCTTGTAAATTTTCGAATATCAACTGTTGTTCCATTTCCAAATTTAAGTTTCATTTTGATCCTCCTTACTTAATTCTTTAAGCATATTAAGTTCTTCTTCTCCAATAATTGGAATGGCCCATTCATCCGGGCAGTATATTTTGAATCTCTGTTTCCAATGTTTTTTACGATACCACTTGTTCCAGAAGTATGCATTTGCAAGCGATCTGGTCTTGTGCATATCGCAAATATAAGTGCAACGAGAATCCGGTGTTCCATTTTCCTGGTAATTGTACGCAGAGCACCAACTGCAGCCTTCAGCAATAGGACAATAGAAGCATTCGTCACTAGACTCTGTTCTTCTGTCAATTTTATTGAGGCACTCAACGCACTGCTTATCGCATTTTCTTTGAGCAATTCCGAAATTGACATGGCCAATTCTAAGAGGCTCTCGGGACGTTCCTAGACTGCTCTCCATATATCTAATACATGGATAAAGCCAACCATCCGGGTCCATTGCCAGCATAAACCCAGTTCCGCCACACCAGTTTTCGACATCCGTTTCTTCCTTTGGTTTGAAGAAGTCGTTCTCGAATAGCGCCATGAAATGGTCGTCGGCCAAGTCATTTTCAAGCCAATAATCGGCTAACATTTTGAGCTGCTCATAATAGATTTTTGCATGCTCCAATGTCCATCCTTTTTCATAAACGACATTTGCATTGATGTCCTTATATCCAAGCTCCACCATATGCTTAATCGCCGAGAATAGATGCTGCACATTACCTGGCGCTATGGTGATCTTAGAGCCCATATAGTATCCTCTTGATATCCAATCACGAGCTCCAGCTACTGCCACATCATAAGACCCAGTACCATCTGGAAAGACTCTACAAGCATCATGCAGAGCCTTATTTCCATCGATGGTAATTGAGAAAGAGAGATTATGCCGCCATTTGTTCAGGAACTTCTGAACCTTAGGCTCAAAATATAATACACCATTTGAGCAAATCGAAATACAAAATTTTGTTGCCCATGGGTGCATCAACTCGATAGCCTTATCATAGAAATATGTGCAAATCTGATCAATAAGATCTACACATAAGAAAGGTTCTCCACCAATAAACTCAATGATAATGCCAGGAGACGTATTTACGTCAATGTATTTGCCAAGATGTTCGTCCCCTGTAAGAAGCATATCAATGAGCTTCTTTGCATCTTCGAACTTCATTTTTCTCTTACCTTTGTTTATCTGGTAACAGTAGGTACAACACAAGTTACACTCATCTGTTACCTGAAATGTCACGGTACGAGATAATGTTTTTCTGTCTGATGCATTATTTGTTATAATAGTCTCAGGATACAACCTTCCGATCATATCCTGAAACTGTTCAAACTTCTTCATAGGCTTAACCCTCTAACACGGTAATGTGCACGAGGTGTTCTGAGAAGTCTGTTACTTCCCATCTAAATTTGACGTCTTTTCCTTCATGCTCCAGAACTCGAGGCTGCAGAGATTTCTCTAACTCCGTTTTGGCAATGTCGTAGGAACACTCAGCCTCTTCAAGTAACTTGTGATAATGCTTAAATGGAACTGAGTCCAATACTGAAGTATCAGTGTCATTTTTTGCTGACTCAAGCATATGGGCCACAACATCTTTTCTGGTCATAACCTCATATGCAAGTCTCTGTAAATAGTCAGCTGTTTCCTTGTTAAGTTCTAATGTAAAGTTTTTCATATTTGTTAACTCCTTTTCTTTTTATTTTCAAACTTTGAAATTAAAATGTAATTCTGAATAAAAAGTGTTTGGATATAGTGCTAATGGGGCCCCGCTACCAGTTCCAATTTGCAAATGGTAATTTGGATAATTTTTGCCATTTAACACCCATGAATATTTATCATCAAGCTTTATTGATGGGTTATTGTTCGCCATTTTGCTAGCGTTTAATAATTCATCGTTATTATTCATAAAGTTTATTGCTAAAGAATCCCAATTTGTTTTCTGATTTAAAATCGTTAAACCGTCAATATTAAAATTATATTCTGTTCCTTTTCTAGTCACACTTACGGATTTAACAGATACTAAATCAGTGTTAACTTTATAAATCCACAGTTGGGTCTTCAACTACCCCCGATACTACAGCACCAAATGCTTGAGCTTGACAGGTTCCAGTGCATGTTGCGGAGCATGTTGTTGCGCATGCGTTTTTGCATTGCCCACTACATCCGTTACTACAGCCATCGCATGTCCCAGTGCATGAACCGTAACATCCAGAACCGCATCCCGAACATCCCGAACATCCACCCGAACATCCACTGCATCCACCTGAACATCCTGAACATGCGGTATAGCATCCACTGGTGCATCCGCTACATTGGGAAGCACAGCCACCTTCGCAGCTGGACGTACACCCAACACACCCGCCGCATCCACCTGAACACCCGCTACACCCGCTACATCCACTACATGATGAGCATGATGAGCATGAGCTAGCACAGCCAGTACAGCTGTAACAAGTTGCACAGGACGATCCTTTTCCGTGTGACGAACACGAGCTAGAACAAGATCCGCCGCAACCAGCACATCCAGAGCAACCTTCGCAAGACCCACTGCATCCAGAACATCTAGAATTACATCCATTACATCCACTGCTGCCTCTACAATTACCGGAGCAGGAAACGCTGCACCCAGTGCAGTTACTTCCACATCCACCAGAGCAACCTTCGCAAGACCCACTGCATCCTCCACATCCACTTGATCCACTGCCGCCAGATCCACCAGATCCACTACATCCGCCCGAACAGCTACTACAGCCACTACATGTATTACCGCACGTCCCTACACATAGTCCAGAGCATGCTCCACGACATGAAGAGGTAGCCCCATCGATTGGCTCTTTAGACAATGAGTCAGTGTAAGATAGTAATTCATTGTTGAACGATGACGGAATCTTAGAGCCTGTCTTAAGATCGGCAGTATTCAAATTGCCATGGTCTTTAATGTTCAACAAAGGCTCGATTACTTTTTTACCTTGGTCAGCGGTAACTTTAGTTCCGGATGTAGGAGTTGTTGAGAAGTCATATGATGCAGATGCGAACCCAGTCATAGAACCATTGTATGCTCTACGCTGCATTTCTGTTTTTACCTTGGCTTTTAAAGAGTTTACCTCTGCCGCGGTAAGAAAATTAGGCATTATCTTCAACCTCCTTTTCAAAAGATTTATCTGATTTTTCCTCCAGGGGATTTTTTACATTTCGTTTTTCGTTATCTTTTGCAAAATGATCATTTCCCGATAAATACATTATATATACCCCCCATTTTGAATTATCCCCACGTCGCTGCTAATGGTACCCATGAAGATCCGTTATAGAATCTAGCTACACCCGACGTATCAATCCATAAGAGCTTGGTATTACCTGGGGCAGAAGCACCGTAATGATATCCTCCGGGATCATCTGATCCAACTGGATACCAACCTGGATTACTACCGTATTCAATATAAACATTCATCGTTTTGGTAGCCTTGCTATAGCATAACTGACCATCATACGGCGAAGATGGAAAACCCTCACCATCGTCAATCGATATTGCAGATGTGATAGGTTTCCAGCTAATCTCGTCATAAACATATAAAATATATGATCTATTTGGGTTTACCCACAAATCGCCGACTTTTGGATTTTTCGGCGTATTCGTACTATAGCTAACTCCGCCAGACTCTGTCGATTTCTTAATAGACTCTAACAGATATTTGCCGTTTGGTGCATCGGTATGGAATGACTGAACCTTTCCAGGAGAGATTATATGAGTAACCCCATCAAACGATTTCAGATCGAAATTAGGGAACTCTGTATATTCGGTGATCTTCGTTGCTGAAGATTGGTATGGTTCAATATCAGTGGCCGTTTCACCTTCTTCTAATTGAACTTGGATTTGGCAATCAGTTACGGTCGTTCCTTTTAAAATAGTAACGCCCATGCTATCGAGTGCATTTTCGTTTCGTGTACACGTGAAAGTTTTTGATTTTGTATCGTTATTTGGCAAGATCGCAGCAATATCTGTAACATCATTATTGTCAACATTGATTAGAAATATTCGGGCTTTTCCATTTTTCACACTAGCAGTCATGGTATATTTTTTACCCACTATTAGACAAGGAACAAGAATTGTTCTGAATAATGCGAAAGTCGCATCAACCGAAGCATCTGCTGTTCCGGACGCATGAATTATTCCTTTTGAATCTACTGTGAAAGTTACGCCATTCGTAGTATATGAGGAGCCATGAAAATATGGATACGGAATCAAATTCTTTCCAATCGTCTTAATATCATATCCAGAATATGGGATGAAATTATCAATCGTAGCTTCGAGATCGGCGATGATCATCGGTTTAAATATAAGATTTGTTACTGTTGTTCCTTTATTAATATATAACCGATAATTTAAATAAGGATAAGCATCATTTATAATTACCCCATTTCCAATATCAGATGCTACAGCTTTCAATTCCGCGCCAACTTCTGAACTCTCATAATAGCAAACGTCAATTCGGTAAGTGTCTTGGCTTCCATTTTTAGGACAACCTAGCATCCTACACCCCCCAACGGTATTTTCAAATGGGACCGATTGCGAGGGATTACCTTGTAAATAAAACACATAGTTTTCACGTGCAGTGCCATTCAGTTTCAGCGTGCCATCATTGAGTTTAGCCATTTTTATCCCATAACCACTATGTGCACCGAATGGTGGTTTTAATAAATTCCTAGTAGCATTACCTATCATTAATGGAGCTTCAACAGTGCCTGTGAGATCTGTTTTTGTTGACTCGATAAGTGATACCTTCTCCTTACCGAGTTTCTCTGTTTCCAGAGTAAGCTTAGCTCCCAGGTCTCCTTCGAGTTTGTTTTTCATATTCTCAAACCACTTATCAAACTCGGCCTGAGATGCTTTTTCCCACTGCTGGAATGTTGACCAGTTAGCATCGTAAGCAGCTTTAATCGTAGCGAACCACTGGTCGTAGCCATTCTTAATACTATCGTACCATTTCTGATAGTCCGATTTTGAAGTTGCTTCCCAATCTGTAATCTCTTTCTTAGCAGCTGTCAGCCAATCCTGGTATTCCTGCTTCTCACCATTCATCCATGTATTGAAATTTGCAGTGTTCTCCTCTACGAATCGGTTCAATATATCTTTCCACTGAGGAATAAGCTGCTCAATACTAATTACCTCGAGAATACCAGTAACAAACGGACATGCGCTCGTCCCTACACAGTTTTCGATATCTGCCTGTCTAATGGATGTAACCTCTTTACCAACTGTAACGTATGCCAGCGGATACTGATGAACTTCTTTAGTATTTGTTAATGCTGGTTTGGTTGGCGTTGAAGCCGGTGTTCCTTTAATTAATTTAATGCTGTTTGCTCTTACAGATTCGACTGAGTTGATCTCCAGAACAATCGCATCTATACGATCCATAAGAATTTCTGATGGCGGAATCGTAACTGGATAAAGTGCATCATTGTAACTCCAAGTATGGTTAAACCACGCTCGTCCAGTTCCAACAGTTACGTTCATCTGGTTACTCTGTTTCACAACAAGACAATCGCCAATTGATGCGAATATTCCATCTCGAATCAAGCCATCAAATAATCTTGAAATGTCGGTAGCATCATATAATCTATCATGATCTACGGAATTAAAAAATCCAGATGCAAAACTCATATTTTTCCTCCTTTATCTTATTCTTTAAGAGCCTACTGGTATTCTGTTATCATCGGCACTTACAAAGTCTGTAAAAGTAGGGTATGAAGTTTCCCCACTAGAATCTTGGGACATAATGAATTCCGACACGGTTGATGTCCCTTTAATACCATAGTCGTTTTCTATCTGCACTACATCCCCCATTTTGAAATCTCGTCCATACACAAACATAGTATGAGGATCGACGTCTCCATCCATAGAGATGGTATGAGGTTTCTCAGCCAAAGCTTCTTTGCCCTTCTGAGCAACTACATTCTGTCGATCAGCATCACTCATTTTATGGTCTTCATCCTCAGAAGTAATTGATCCGGCATCAACGTATATCTCGCATCGATGCATACCTCTCAACTGTTCCTGAGATTCCCCGTCCCTAGTCACTTCTTTAGTAATCTTCAACGGATTACCAGACAGCGTTTGTGTATCCCCATCCTCTCCGACAGTTAATGCAACGTTTGCGTAGTCTTCTTTACTGTCTAGATAGGATGTGTTATTTAAGTTTTCGAATGAAGGACTGAATACAACATACGGAGTTAATTGCTGCGCATAAGATCTATCAATACCTTTGTACAGCTCAAACTCGAATTGTTTATTTTCATTCAATGTAACTTTAAACCCAATTTGCTTTTCTACGCAAAGAGAGTTTATTGCCTCATATAAGTTTTCATGCTGCTCATACTTGGCGTCAATTGTTAGGGCAGTTATTCTACTGTCCGTACTTTTCTTGAATATAAAGTTCGGAATTGTTCTTTCCGATTTTGACGGTGCTATAATAGCGTCATTTATAAGCTTTTGTATTCCATCTTGGAAATTGCCGCTAAGTGTTGTGTTATCCCATATAATTCTACGCTTCAGCAAGCTCTCAAGAGAATAGCCTATAACTTTAATTGTTGGCCCTTCTGTAGCATTTGTTTCAAGAAGCATTCCTTGAATAATCATCATGTGAACCGAGTTGTCATTTTGAAGATAGTAGTCATTGACCAGATAAGGAAATACCCTGTCCATATCCAAAGTGAGGTATAGTTCAAAGTCCCCATTTTCTTGATATCTATCAGTCCAAATAAAGGACTTGAACCTATCAATAATGGCTACTTTTTCAAACCTTGAGTTTAATATTGTAGCTTCCATTACTTACCTCCTCAATTTTGTTCCATAAGTTATACGCCTTCATAGATCGTATCATTTTCGATCTTAAACTGGATGCTCAATGCTCCTTCTGTGGCATTATAAATGAATATGTTATCTCCTTTTGACAACTGAAACCAACTCGATCCTTTACCTAAACAGTTAAGAATGTTGGTCGTTAAGCCAGCTCTCAGTAATGTAACTGACTTTTCTCCTCGCTTAGTGTTGATAATGATATCATCACCCGCGCCGTATGCTTGACCGGTTAGGGTCTGTATAAAGTCAGTATTTATCCTCATAACTTCACGAGTTCTAGCATTATAGATAACAATATCTTTTACTGCATCTAGCGCGTGAATCGTTATAATTATGCCGACCGAGGCATCTCCTTTATACGTTACCACATTCTCATACATGTGTACGATGTCTCCGAAGTTTATGAGCTTTTCAGTTAGTGAATTGTTCTCAAATGGAAATTCGAATTTAGGATTGACACCACTAAATAATGTAAGCGTCTTTCCATTTGTTGCATAAAAGTACGGGTCTGGACAGATTACGGAAATTTGAGCCGTTTCATGTGCCTGAAATATATCAGGTTCATTAGACTCGACATAACCGAAAGCATCAAGAGATCTCTGATCCGTTACAAATGTCAACGTGATATATCTCTTTATAGGGAAATACTTATATGTAGTATGCCTAATAGTTTCGATATCTGTTCCAAATCTAAAATCCAGTGTAATAACGATATTTCTAGTTTCAAGTTTAGCACTATTATATAATGCTCCATCTCCGGTTGCTATCTCACTAGTATTGATAGTTGCCTTAACTGGCCCTAAACCTTCGATGTCGGTTATAGCTAGACCCGAAACCTCAGGCCTAGCTAATTCCATTTCTAGGGATTCCCCTAAATAATTAGTAGCAATTACTTTCTTTATCATTTAAGAGCCCCCTTTAACTGACTAAACTGGTTCTTCGTCTGTCGATATATCTCGGTATTAGATAATGCTACAGGCGAGTTATTAGTCTGATTGAATGTGTAGTTGTTAGTTACTGCTGGGGCGCTAGAACCCTTAATAGAACTTCTAGAAGATCTTCCCCCATTTTGAAGTTGTGATATTGCTTTACTGATGTTACTTTTTCCAAATACACCGCCCGCTAAACTACTAGCTATAGAAGCTGCTAAACCAGCACTATGCCTAGCTAAAGAAGATCCTGTTGCTGTTGCAACTGTGCCAGATACTATACTTGAAAGATTTGACGTATTTACGCTAGCGGATAACGTAGGCATACTTATCTTAGACAGTACAGCATTTACAGCGTCAACTAATGCCTGTGCAGCGCTAACTGCTGATGGTATTGCAGCTTTTATTCCTTTAGCAAATGAATTGCCAAGTGCGCTTCCTTTAGAAGATGCTTTGTCACTGCCTTTTGACAATGAAGACAATGCTTTATCCACTATAGATTTGCAAGATGATTCTACAGCTGTTAGTACTGTTGTTGCGGCGAGGCCTAGAGCAAAACAATAACCAAGAGATGTTCCGGCAGATTTAAAAGCTTTCTTGAAATTTGTTTCTGTGTAATTCGTAAAAGCTGTGCAAGCCTTCTTGGCGGATTGCGTTGCTGATTTTGCAACTTCATCAGCAGTGGAGTCAATTCCAGCTTTGAACTGATTTCCGGCTTTCTTACCCGAAGACTTGAATGACGTATTTGTTTTGAGTGCTTCACCAAACGACTTAGCTACCGCATTAACGGTTTTTGTAGCTGCTGATCCTTTGAGGGTTCTGGATGAACCTTTCTTAGAAGACACATCCTTACCTGTAGCTGCATCAATCATTCCCTGGTACATCGAATTAACAGCACCAAGGCCTGCTTCTTTGTATGAATCTGATACTTCCTTAGAGACTTCCTCGTTCATAGATAACGTATCTTTATAATACTGATTTATCTGTTTCTTTTCGTCCGGAGTCATTTGGAAATACGCATCAACAATGTCTGCACCATCCAGCCCTTTGTTAATAAGCTCTTGCAATAACCTTGGGTCCAGTTCTTTTGATAATACAACGATTTCGTCTCTCCATTTCTCAACGGCTTTCATATTATCTTTTGCCTGCTGTAAAATTTGATCTTTTGTCATTTGCATTTTCTCTTTGAATACCGCATTTGTTCGCTCGATCTGATCAGCAGTAGCAAGTCTGAATCCCTCAATATACGGTATCGCTTGCGTCCCTAGACTCTTAAGATAATCCAGCAATCCATCTGCAAATCCTAAGGTCTTTAATTTCTCGAGACCTTCGATTACTCTCTTTTCGGCATTAACCTGTGACCACATACGGTCGATAATGGTGTCATTGCCGAGATCATTCACTACTTCCTCATATCTCGTAAAGTAATCCGTAGAACTTGAAATGTCGAAATTAACAAACGATGTGAAACTATCAAGACTAGCTCTTTACGGATTCTGCCATAGACTTTGCTGTATCTTCGATTTTCTTCTTTGCATCGTCCCAATCGTTGTTTATCTTCTTGAGATTCTTCTCCATTTCCTTGGCTGCTTCAGAAACGGCGTTTGGAATTTCTTTTACGTCTTTCTTGACATCTTTTGCCGTTTTCTTAACGGCTTTCTTCGCTTTCTTCTTTGCAGCTTCTTTTTCTTTCTTCAAAGCAAATGACTTAATAATAGAATCAGCTCCAGATTTCTGAAGTTTTAGATTCTTAACATATACGTCATTAATTTCTTTACGTTCCTCGGCCGAAAAGGTAAGCATTTCCAATACTTTACTGAGGTTTCCAGGACCTTCATCAACCAATTCATGAACAAGTCGAATATCCCAACCCTGATTGAGCATCTTCTTAATAGAGTTCTTCCACTTAACAGCATCTTGATAAGTCTGTTTATACGAAGCAATAATGTCTTCTTTCGTTTGCTTGCTAGCTTCTGCATACGCTTTGTTTGCCCTGTCAATCTCTTCTTTTGAAGCATTTGCAAACAATTTGATGTATGCATAACCAGATTCGCCCATACCTTTAAGGGTATCGATAAGACCCTTACTAAGACCATTCTTTGCTAATTTTGCAAGGTTGTCCTTCATTTCCTGATAGCCATCAACCTGGCTTTCCATGTTCTTAAGAACTGTGCTCATCTCATCGTCCATGGAATCAGAGAATTCTGAGAATATGTTTCTAGAGTTATCGAATGCAATATTCGTAAACTTAGTATACTCCTTTATCGAATTAATGATATTATTCCTGTATTCTTTGAACGTTGAGTTAATGTTAGACTGTATCGTCTTTTGATCGTCTTTCAGCTGTTTCACAGCATTTTTAATCGCTGTGTTATTTTCCTTGATAGCTGAATTAAGGTTCTTTTTGCTAAGCTTTTTGCCTGATGCGCTAAGACCCTTCTTTAAACGATCTTGTGTTTTAAGGAGCTTCTTTAAAGCTGCCTCATGCTGCTTAACGGACTTAGTGTCTTCCTTATACTGATCCGATTCCTTATACAGTGCAATAGCAAAATTCTTGATAGTTTTTTCGGCAGTTTTAGTAGCTTTGCTAAGTGCCTTAAGCTTAGGTGTTGTCTTGAGAAGCTCTTTTCCTAAACTCTTAGAGATTTTTGTAATCGTCTCATAAGGAGTTTTATTAAAAGAGCTTACAGCTTTGTCGAAAGTCTTTCCAAACTGATAAGCGACCTTTATGATTTTGGTCATCTTGATCTTTGCTTTCTTGCTGTTCTTCTTAGACCTACCTGTAATTTTCTTAGAAGTGCTATCATATGCACTAGTTACGCCAGCTCCAGTTTTGTTAGCATTTTTGATAATGTCTTTTGTCGTTTTATCCATTTGGTCTGAAAACGTACTGTTGCCTGCATTAAGAATGCCATTTACGGTCTTCATGACGCCATCAACGTCTTTATTTCCAACCGATTTACTAATGGATTTCTTAATTCCCTTGACATATCCTGTAACTGTTTTTTGAGCTTTCTTAGCGCCGTCTTTTATTCCTTTTCCAGCGCCTAGCAAAGCTCCTCGTCCAGCGTCAATACCAGCAAGTTCAATGTCTCCAGCCGTTGATTTAACACCTTTAGCAAGACCTTCTCCAGCGTAAACACCAACTTTATTGGTTTTCTTGGAAGGGGAATGCTCGTCAAGAGACTTTTTGCTCTTCATACCCTTAAGTAATTGATTTCCTAAGGAAACTCCAGTAGAGTATACATCCGAGCTCTTGTTCTTTGCCCCGCTCATAAATCCTATAGCCGCATTAGCGCCAGCTGTACTAAAATCTTTAGAATTAGATCTCATACCGCTAGCCAGGTTCTTAGCCAATGATGAACCGGCGTCTTTGAATTTCGAATTATAATCATTAAAAGTGCTTTTAGCTGTACTAAGAGCGCTATTTACCACTGAGTTAAATCCATCGGTAGTATCCGTATCCGATTTAAACGCATCAGTGACATACTTCAAGAACTTCTTGGCCACACTTGATGACGGAGACTTCATATCTTCGCTATTGTTTTTCATTCCAGCTGAGATCCATCCAACAACCTTAGAACCAACCTTCTCGAAATCCCCCGATTTTGATTCAAATCCATTCTGCACAGATTTTAGGGATGTCTTTCCCAAAGCCTTAAATGCTTTGTTCATGTCTTTGACTTTCTTATCTAGTCCGCCCTTAACTCCGTTTAATGAATTAATGAAATCGGATAATTGCTTAGCAATAGTTCCAGCATTGGATGTGTCAGCTCCCTTTATTGTAGTTGAGAAGCTGACAAAACTCTCGCCAAACGATACAAGATTCTTTCCGAATTTCTTTAAGCTCTCCTTGTTTCCACCAAAGAGTATACTTTTAGCAGAAGTCGCTTCTGGTAGATCATCATTCAATTTTGCAACAGATGTAGCGGCAGCCGATGTGGCCGTTATGGTTGATGTGTCGATTCCAGATACTGTTTTAGAGTATTTAGCAAACGACTTACCAAACGAGACCATACTCTTGCCGAAAGTTCCTAAGTCCTGAGAACCTCCAACAAACCATTCTTTCATGCCATCTAAACTTGGTATTGTCCCAGCTAATTTTGTAATTGTCATTGCTGCTGATGATGTTGCCTTTACTGATTCGGTATCAACTTTAGATACAGTATCAGAGTATTTAACAAATGACTTACCAAATGAGACCATACTCTTACCGAAAGTTCCTAAATCTTCAGAGCCACCAACAAACCATTCTTTCATACCATCCAATTGAGGAATAGAGTTTGCAAATTCTGTTATCGTCATTGCTGCCGCAGATGTTGCTTTTACGGTGTCAGTATTAACTCCGGCAACTAGACTAGAATAAGTAGCAAATGCTGCTCCAAAAGGTATAAGAGATAATCCGAATAAAACTAAACTTTTAGATCCTGTTAATAGCTGTTTTAATCCACCAGCTTCAGGTATAGCATTTGCTAAATCTGTCAATGTTTGGGCTGCAGAAGATGTTCCTTTGATTACTCCAGGATTTATGTTAGCGACTTCTGTAGCATACATTGCGAATGCTGCTCCAAAAGGTATAAGAGATAATCCGAATAAAGCTAAACTTTTAGATCCTGTTAATAGCTGTTTTAATCCACCAGCTTCAGGTATAGCATTTGCCAACTCGACAAGCGTTTTAGCAGCTACAGCAGTACCTTTAACTGTTGCTGGATTTACATTTGCTACCTGATCGCCGTACGCTTTCATACCAGCACCAAGATACAGTAGCTGATAAGCAAATTTCTTGATTGGGTCTTGCCCAAGGTTGATGAATGTTGAAATAGCATTCACGATCTCAGCTCCAGCTATTTTGACGATACATCCTGCAAGCACAGACATAGATGATCCTATCTCTGGTTTGACCTTACCCATCGTAGCCAAAAATGGCTTCAATTTATCTGCAAAGTCTGACAAGTTAGTAGCTATTTGCGGTAATCCATCTGTGATTCCCTGGCCAACACCAGATATGATTCCACCGACTAACTTTCCTAAACCTTCGCCAAGGATTTCTAATACTTGAACTCCACCGTTCATGAAATCCTGGAATCCAGGTATCTTATTAAGACCTCCTAGTATAGCTATAATCGCTGCGAGTCCAGCGACAAATATAGAGAAACTCTCTAATGCAGATACGGCTCCAGGAAATGGAATGGCTTGCAATATTAGCATAGATGCCGATACAGATAATAGAACCATACTTAATCCGGCTGACGCTGCTAACGATCGTTTCCAATCTAATTGAGCTAACAGCGCAATAACTCCAGCGATTTCCAAAAGAATTGCACCAGCTAAAAGAACACTAGGCTGTACTTTTTCGACGCCAGAGAATCCTTTTAAACATAATGTAAATACGCCCAAAAGCAATGATATTGCTGCTGATCCAGCTATAACTCCGGTTGGATCTAATTGAGCCAATAAAGCAATAACTCCAGCTATTTCACCAACGACTAAAGCAGCGACTATTACAGACTTCTTAGCATCAATTGATACATCGCCAGCTTTGATCATAGCTGACATGCATAAGATTATGGAATCAACAGCTGCGGTCGCTCCTACCATTTTTTGACTGGTCAAGACCGGATAGTATAGCTATAGCAGCCGTTAAAATTACAATAGAACCAGCAACAGTCATCATCATAACACCAGCTCTAGCAGCATATTGTCCAGCGCTAGCGCTAGCCTTAATTAGACCACCAATAGGTATCATTAATGCAATTAGATCCGTTATGCATTTAGCCATTGTCTTAAAATCGTACTTCTGTAATTTCTCAAATGCAGCAAGTAAGACATGTAGGCTAACAGTAAATACCAAGTAGTAATACGGCTGCTTTAGAGGCATTTGGTCCAGCTTTAGCAGATGCTTTAAATAGCAGCATCATTGTTCCGAATACCGCTGCAAATTGTTTCCATCCCTTTTTCATGGAACTAAAGTCCATCTTGGAAATTTTAGACATTGCTTTTGCTAATCCATATATTGCCACTACGGAACTTAACAATGTAAGCGCTCCTCTAGCTCCGCCTAAACCATTCGCTTTTCCAACAGCAATCATAAGAACCGATAACGATCCAACAGCCAATACTAAAGCGCCAATAGTGCTCCCAGCATCTTCAATATTATAATTAGACAACCCTTTTATAGCTTTAACCATCAGTAGCAGAGAGGCTGCTAAAGATACAATTTGAAGAGCTCCAGCAGCTGCTAATTTAGCATTTGCACCCATTGTATACTTTGTTAAAGCTCCTGAGCATATTGTAATCACTCCTACAAGCCCTGTAATCACTCCAATATTAATTGCCATAGATTTATTAATGGTCACATTTTGAAGTTTCTCAAGTGCAACAGTCATTAGTAAAATACTTCCAGCAATAGAAATAACCATGGCCGAAACTCCGGAGAATCCTTTTGCTAACTTTTCTGTTGAAATAGAACCGATCGCGTAAGCAAATGCTGTTAATGCTGCTCCCAATATACCTATCAAGACAACAGCACCTTCGATTCGATCCTGAGGTAACACAGTTAACAAAGCTATTGACCCCACTAATATAGCTAGAGCTTTTGCAATTTTAATCACTATGTCAGCTTTGATAGAATCCTGCCAAGTTTTTAAGGGTTAGTGCTCCTTTGATTCATTAGTTTAATAAAACTGTTACCTATTGCTGCCGGTAATGCAAATAAACCACCGAATCTATCTGTAAGTACCTCTAACAATTTCGAAAAGATTATAAAGGGTCTTTACCGAGACGCCACCTAACAAGATAGTTAATATATTAGCAGTATTAACTTTTCCGGATTTATCTTTAACAAATGAAAACACACCATCGAACGTGTCAATCATCGTTTTCTTAAATCCGATTGCTTGGTCTGTCCAACCTTTTAAGTATCCGGTGACCTTTAGATCTAAGAGAATAAAGCTTTGAGGTGAATGAATCTATAGAATTACCGGCACCGCCAAAACTAGATTTTGCAACGGCTCCTATACCAATAATGGTACTAAGTAAAGCTTTGAAATCTATATGCCCAACTTCTTTGCAGTGATCTATAAATTCATCAATCAGTTTCCCAGCATTTTCACCAAAGTCTTTTATATCCGGCCATAATGTTTTAACTATAAGATCATCTAAGAATTTTTATTACTTCCTGTGTTCCTTTTCCAATTCCAAATAGACTTTTCCAAAGTACTCAATATTTTTTTATAGCGAATGCTATTGCTGATGATACAAGATCAACACCTTTAGCAACTACGCCCGAAACATTTCCAAATTTTTCAAACTGCACAATGCCGTCACCTAGGACTGCTGTAAGGTCTAATACACTATTTACAGATACTCCTAACAATTTAGAAACAACCTGTAAGGCTACCTTGAGACCTACTCCAAGAACGTTTTTAACAATCTTGACAATTGTGAATAAACCTTTCAATGTCCGGTATAACTTATCGACCTTATCCCTAGACATTATTAGTTTCTTAGTGAAAGCTTCAAATGCATCGGTTATATTTTTTATTTCTTTTGCATTCTTTTCTGGGAAGATAGCTCTATAAGCAACCCTGAAAGTATCTAATACTGCAACAGCTGCTGCTAGGGCATTTGTGAATGAACGCATTAAAGAATTTCGTCCACCCATTTGTTTCCAAGCGTCAAGAGTAGCATTCTTAGCTGCGAACGTTTTTACGATGTAGTTACCAATTATATTGTCTAGGAATCCCCAAAGTTTTTTAGATTCTTCGAAGTTACCAAATATCGTTTCCCATGTATGTTCCCATCCAGAGCCAATGGCTTCTTTCCAAGCAGCAAACATCTGTCCAGCATCTTTAAATTCTGAAGCTGCAGCATATGCTTTTTGACCAAGTTCTGTAGTTTCATCAGTATATTTACTAAGCGTCTGAACAAGAACATCTGTAGTCATCCACTGATACTGAAGGTTATCGTTCCAGTTCTTTGTAGCATTAAACGCATCGGATGTGGCTCCTTTAGCGTTCGTTGTTGTTGTATAATAGTCCTCGCCCTTTTTAACGACTGTACCTAGAGCAACCGCGGTATCAAGCAAATTCTGTTTAAAATCCATCGTAGCCATATTCGCTACTTCAATTGATTTCCAGTCAATGAGCTTTACGTATCCGGCTGATAATGCCTGAGCAAAGTTATACATCGCGTGGGATGCCTGTTCTGCATTTGCACCAGAAATTGCCGCTTCGTTCGATACACCCTTAATTGCCGCAACTGCATCTTTCAAACCTACACCAGCGTTTGTAAACTTACCGATATTTTCAGTCATGTCTGAGAACGAATAAATAGTTCTATCTGAATATGTATTGAGCTCATCGAGATACTTATTTACAGTGGACAAACTTTCTCCAGTAGACATAATAATTGTCTGGATAGAGTTCATCTTTAGTTTATATTCATTCCAACCATCGGACATACCATCAAAAGCTAAT
>CYGL01000296.1_pt1 | contig 22614 bp, 35 predicted proteins | sample 485531 | NCBI WGS metagenome assembly CYGL01 (sample SAMEA3497897, study PRJEB9818) | human gut metagenome | reverse complement strand
AATTCATGTGCATCGGAACGATTCAGAATCTTGGGAACCTTCGTGATGGCTTTGACAGGATTACCATCCTTATCCCTACGGTAGTCACCGGTCTCTCGATCCCAGATAAGCCGCCCAGATTCTTTGTAAGTAACCTTTCCAGTCCCTTTATCAATGACTCCGGATCCACGACGTTTCAGGAACATCATCGGTTTGCTTATGCTGAGATACGATTGTTGAGGCACCACCTTCATGAACATTACCATCAGCATCGATCCATCGCTGCCACTTCTTGGTTAACTCAGCAATGTTATTGTCTTTAGCAGATTGACGATAGTCGTACTTGTGCTTGACAGCATCGATAACAACCATGCTATGCTTGACGGCTCTAGCAACTTCATCTTCAGGTGCACCACGCAAAGTCATATCAGTAATCAGATTCGAGACAATGCCCATCTGTTTTTGCTGATAATCTTTCTTCATGACCTTTATATTGGATCCTTCTGGAATTGCATACATTTCAGGATCAAAGTTCTCAAGTTCTTTGAGATACTTTCTATGCTGAATGTTAATGCCATTCTTTCCAGTAGGAATCGCGACAACAGTATCACCATCGAAATCTGCACCAGACAACTGTCGAGCAGCCTTAGGATTAATACCAATAGCATCAGTCACAGATGGACCAAGAAGTTTTTCACCCTGCTTGTCATTGTTATTGACGGTCAATACCGGAATCTCAAATGTACCAGCATGCGGGAAACGAACTAGGGCAAGTTTCGTACCATTGTCATAGTTAGGAGCATAAACTTCATTCTCCTTGATCTTTGGCAAAGGAAGAATAACTTGTGTTGTCTGACCGGGAAGAGCGGCGGCTTTTAAACTAACAGCGGCAGTTTCACAAGAACCAGCAAAGTCTGCTAAAAGTTTTCTTTTAACAGTAGGATTGGTAAGTTGTGAGATCTCATCATATTGTTCTTTGTATTTATCATACTGTTCATTCAGCTGACGATTAATCAACTCAATAGGCTGCTTAGAAAGAAACTGAGAAGACAGGCTTTTAGCTTGCTTTTCATAGTCGCCTTCTTCTTTTAGCTTATTGACAGCATTTAAAGACTTATGCTGACCACTAACAGGATCTACGTATTTGCCATTAGGATCATCATAATAGCTTTGCCCGTTAGCTTTGATTAAGGCACCAAAAGGATTATCAGGATCATCCTTAATAGGCTTCAAAACTTTCTCAAACGGTGTGCCAGTAGGCTTGTTAGTATTGAAAACAATATCTTTGCCATCAGGGATCTCATCAGAGTACATAGCCATACCTTTAAGGTAATGAGTTCCATCAACCATGATACGAACCTGAGCATAATGGCTATTGCCAAGATTCAAATCTTTCACACCAGGACGGATAAGAATGACACCATCCATATCAGAACCGCCCTGATCACCATATTTAATCTCAACACGCCCACTGTCAATGCTGGCAGGATACTCTCGTTTATCCCAGCGAACGCCACCATCGGTAGAATGATAATCGCGAACGGACTCGATTTCACCAACATGCTGATAAGCATAGGCCTGATCGTATTCAGGATTAGCCAAAACTTCAACAGTAGTTCGAAGCTTCGTGTTTGTAGCCTGTGCTACACCAACGCCATAACGTTGATATCCTTCAGCTTCAAGCATGCGAATGGCTGTATCAAGTGTATCTCGACTAACGCCGAGCTCTGCTTCAACCTGAGCGCCAACATCAAGCATCTTTTTATTCTTCAATTCTTCTTTTAGAATCTCAGCAGTCTTAGCAGGTGCTTCAGTTCTTTCAATGGATTTTGTATTCAGCCAGCTACGCACAGAAGACTCATTTACACCAAGTTCTCTTGCAATCTCACTGACATTCTTCCCATGTTCAGCCATAGATCGCACAGTTGCAACACGATCCATCTTACGTTCATTAGAGGCAATACGAACAAGCAAGCGCAACTCTTTTACAGAGTCAACCATCATAGCATCGCAGATTTCTTTCTCATTCATTCCACTCTTTTTGAGCTCATCGACACGAGAAATCCAGTCGCCGCTACGCTGATAAGGATTATCACCACTGCCCCAAGGATATCTGCCAGAACGGCGCTTGATACCATAATGCATTAACTGGTCTTGATCCGCGGCGCATCCATAATAGCCACGAATCTCATCTGCTAAGCTCATGCGCTCATTCCTCCTCTAGTTGAATTTTGGATAGTTCAGTATCAAACTGAACGATCTTGTCACAAATATCCAAGATCATGGAAGGATCTGGATTATGATAGATAACCTGATCTTTTTGATAGATTCGAAGTTCAGATCCATCAAGTGATGTTGGTTTAATCTTATACTCAAGACAGAATAATGCCTCATAAATCATAAGCTGATCCATGCTTACCGGATTTTCACCGGTTTTAAGATCATGTATCCTTAGGAAGTTCTTTCGAAAGCTAATGGTATCAGCATGGCCAAAACAATTTGGTGAGTAAAATAAAAGCACCTCGGGATCCATGCAGTACCCAATTGCATCATTCACGTACATATTAAGTGTTTTAGGCTGTTTAGGCAATCTTTGCCTCAGCTTTATGCACTTAGCAGCGAATTCATGCAACTCGGTACCGCGTTGTTTTGCCTGCTCATTGAAATATCTTTGTCTTAAAGTCTCAACATCATAGCGAAGCCATGTATGCTTACTAGGACTTAAGAACGAATGCTTATCTTCGAATTTTGAATGCTCGTTCCATTTCATCGAGGACTGCCTCCTTATTCTCGGGATGGATGAAACGCCCAAAGCTTAAATCGTCAGCCGTCTTAACATAGAAGTCTTGATTAGCCTGATGCTTTTCATTTCCGCTTTTCTTGCATTCAAGCATGGCCCAGCATCTATTCCATAGAATGGTAAGATCAGGAATACCTTGCAAATAGTTAGCATCATTCTTCAATACGATCGCGCCGGGAAATCGTTTCTTGATCTCTTTTACAAGATCTGCTTGAAATTTGTTCTCCTTTCCTGCCATTGTTATTCACCTCGTCTTTTTAAGAAAGAAAAGAGAGATTGATCGGATTTGAACCGATAACCTTCTACCTTGCGGTAGGTGCTCTCACCAACTTAAGCTACAATCTCTCAAAAGGAACTTCTAATAAAAGTCGCCCATTATTTTCTATTCCTCTCCATAAAAGAGCATGATATTTTCGCGAATTTTGAAAATGCTCAAATTCAATGCATATTCATAAAAACCAACATCATAAGAAATGACATTATAAACCCGCATGAGTAACTATACATTCGTCGATTTGTTTCGCCATATTGGTCAGATCCAATCAATGCGATTGCTGTACCAAAGAAATAAACTGCAGTCAGAATCCAAACCCGCATCATAATTTATTTATTCCTTTCTTACGGAGCCCGCTTCCAACAGCCGTATCCATATTTTGACCTTATAGTGCTCTACCATCAGCTTTACTCAAAATATCACAATGCCAAGAAGTAGAGCAATTGCAAATCCAATACTAAACCCCAAAATTTTACTTTCAGCATGATCTTTAAAAAAATCATCCATACTTGCATATACAACTATGCCAAAAGTAAAAGTAATGAGTATAGTTCCAATAATCGTTAGTGCTTCAACGATCTGCATCTTTATCCTCCAAACCACCATCCAGATAAATCCATTCCGTGTTTTCCGTAATTTTATCCAGGTTCTTGGATTTCGAAATCAAGATTCTCGAGATAGCATCAGTAATCTCACCGACAATCGCAAGTACAGAAAATGCGATCGCATAAGGCATCCCAGAAGGATCCTTACTCATCACACAGCTGATCAAAAATAGAAGCGCAATTACACAGTTAATAAAACACATTTTGACCTCCAAAAATCATACATTTTTCATCATTTTTCATTGGCACTCAAACTGTCATTTTTTACCTCAAAAATTGCCCATTTTTAGCCCTCATTTCCCGTCATCATTTTCACCCTATTTTGACCTGATTTTTTTCACTCAAAATAGGCTATGGGACAAAAGACCAAAAATTTTTCAATTATTTTTATATAATATTTCAATTTCTGAGATAAATTAAATTAAAAAGTGGTCTTTTGGCCCAAAAAACCCTGAAACCCTTGTGCCGCAACGGTTTGAGCATGGGACAAAAATTTTTCACTGACCACTTTTTTGGCCCATTGGACCACTTTTTGGCCCAAAAATGCCGAATTTTCCGAGCCGTGTTATTTTCGCGAATGAATTTTGGGACAAATTTTTTGGCCCATTTTGAGATTTTTGTCCCATAAAGTGTCCCATAAATTCGCACTTTTTCGAACACCCCAAAAAGCTCCCAAAAAATCGCCCAAAATATCAAGGTTGCCCAACGATAACCCAGCATCCAAAAAGCTTCAAAATATGATCAAAAATGAACAAATTATGGCCAAAAAATTCTTGATCTTTTTACTCACGAAACAGACCTCCAAATGACCAAAATTTCGTCATCATACCACTCCTTCGTACCCTTCGAATCCATCGTCAAAAGATATGGAGCATCCTCCAAATTATCCCCAAAAACGTCATGGTCATACTCATAAACCATGCCATTTGACCCTCGAAAAGCACTCCAATTCCCCTCCGAAATCACTTCTGCAGGCATGTAATATAGCCCATTTTGACCCCAAGAAATGTCCTCATCGAGCTCAAAATTGCATGCTTTTGTATGAATACTTCCCAATCCAGAAAGCCCTAAAAGGCCAATTCCGACCAGAAAAAGCACCACGAAAACCCAGCAAATCCATCTTTTTACGTCCTTTTTCATCGTTTTTCACCTCTAAAAATGGCCATTTTGACCATAAATTTTCGATTTTTAAGTAATATTTCGCTAAGAATAAAGGGAAGAGAGCCCGTTTTCGAGCCCTCAACCCCACATTTTTAGTCGTTTTCCTTCCGACAAATGACCATTCCGACGATATCCTTCGTATTTTCAGGATCACCAAGCAACCCAACTGCCGTATTGAAGCTGTTGATCTTGCCGTTGAGATGGTCCTCATTGAAAAACCGGTCCAAAGTGTACTTTCCAGGGTGCACTTCAAGCTCGCGCGTGAACATTCCGATGCGAATATCCTGTGCGAAACGCTGAATTGCCTCTTTTTCGCCTAACTTACGACCGGTTTTGATCCCATAAAGATACATCCCAACGCCATAGACGAACACACTTCCGCCGATAGCAATTGCAGTCTTGTTTTCCTTTACGAATTCAACCGTCTTTTCTTTCATTTTCTTAAACATAAGAAAACCTCCTTAAAAATTGTGGGTTTACCCCATTATAGAATAAGATTTTCTCACGAAGATGCGTTAGAAAGCCTCAGAATTATCAGAATCTTCAGAAAACTGTCCAAAGTTAACCCGTCGGACATTATCAAACATATCCAGAAGAATCTGATCGTCGCCATACATAAGATACATGAGCTGAATTGCCTCATTGAGCGTCAGAGTTGCGAGAGCTTTCCTAAAAAGCTCTAAAGTATCTAGATCGTTCTCACTCAGCTTCTTGTCATTTTTGTATTTTACATAGTCGCATAAAGCATCTTTACAGCTATCTTTCTGAGAGAGTAAAATGCTCAGATTGTCATTTATGTTTCTTTCTGCAGTTTTCTTTCTGTAAATGAACATATACATATCAAAAACACCTCTATTTCGCATTTTAAGGCCCCTAGGAGGCATTTTAACCCCCTAGAGGTATTCTTATACTATCATCCTTCAACAGGCTTAGGATCCCATCCGCAAGAGCTCTGAAGCACATTCGTAGAATCCGAAATCGCCTGTTCAGCGACATTCACAGCCTCTCCCTTGGCTCCATCACAAGCGATCTTATGACGTTCCTGCTGAGCCTCCCAAGCCCCACACATGCAATTCCAAATGAATGCACGATTATGAGGCTCGTCCGTCATCCGTCTGCACCACTTCATGAAATGCCGCATCGCAGAATCAAAATAAATCTTGGGATCTATACCCTTTCGCCAATTGTTTTCAGAGTACTTTCGAGCGCCATCCTCGTAATGTTTGGCAACTTCAAGCATTGCATTGGCCCATTCATCATTCAAAAGTGTGGCGACCGCTCCCTTGTCGTCAAAACTGAATGACTGATGGTTGAAGCCATTTTGACCGTTCATAGGATCCGGCACAACTTGCTGGAACATGATGAAAGTTGCCGCCATTTTGATGAATGTATTCTCGATATCTTGAAGCCTATCGATAGGATGCGGGTTTGGACCGCCTAGACCTCGATCGGTATTGAGTAATGTATCCATCCATTCTGCATACGCCACGATTGGACCAATGCATTGATAAGCGCTGACTGCTTGATACTTACCATTTATGACTTCATAGCCATAATGTCTGATATAAAAGAGATCGCCCATTGCCTCTCGAATCCCCAGAGCAATTCCCCAAGGAACCAGATCCATCCGTCCTTTCCCTTCCTGCATATCTCGCACTGCACCCGTCTCGAACTCTCTGCGATTACCACTATCTTTCAACTCTGCCATTTTTATTTGCCTCCTAAATTATAATGTTTTCATTTTCTCATTGGGGTATGCATTACGTGCTTCATTTCCGAAACACAAGTTGATCGCCTCAATTGTGCGGTTAGTGAGCGCAGAATGCTCAACCGGAATGAATCGCTCACAAGTAAACTCGACGGAGAAGAAAACATCACCATTGCCAACAATTTCGTCAAGCTTATCTTGCGTGCTACGAAACATGGTTTCAAATTTACAGATATCTTGGCACCTGCATCGATCACATTTGTAAGTTTTGTTCATTTTGACCTATCCTTTCCGTCTATGTTTTGTATAATATTCCACCAAATCCATTGCTTTTTGAACTGCCCAAGGGGTCTCTAAAAGCAGATTATAGCCAGTAGAGTGATCAAAATCCTTGAATTCTTCTGCTAAAAAGCTATTTTGAGCAATATGAGGATACTCTCGAGTCAATTCTTCAAGCTCCAAAGCCCATTCGGCCCATTTTTCATCGGTTATAATGCTCTCATCCAAACGATAATAGATGATCGAGTGCACTAAAAGCTTTTTTCGAAGGTATTCAATACGCTCTTTGGCCCATTCAGCTTCTGTTTGAGGAGATTTTCTGATTCGTCGGTGCACCTTTGGCCTCCTTAAATTCAGTCGGAACCCTAGAATGCAAGTTGGAAGGGTTCTGCAGGCAATCATTGCAGGGATCTTCACCCTCATCTAGCTTATAAAACTTACATTTCGGGCAGAATTCATCAAAGCGAACTTCCTTTTGAGGATACTCCATATTGACTTACCTCCAAATTACTGATTTTACAGGATTGCCAGTTGCCATTTTTGCAGATAATATGGCTTCCTTTTGGCAAATCCCGATCGCCAAAGGCTGCCCAGACCAGATCCTTTAGTCGAATCTGTTTTCTTCTGCGTGTGTAATAATTTCTCTGGTCTGCAACAGAGACACAGGAAATATGCTCATTCTTATAGACCTTTTCGAACGGATGGACCAGCGTAGGAAGCCCGCTATAGTCTAAAACATAAAGATCTCCAGTAGAGACTAAGCGATAACGAGCACCTCGCCAAAGAAATTCCACAGTCCGATAAGAGATATAATTATGGAATGAAATGTCGTGTGCCTCAGCAAAGAACCGATCAATGCTTGTAGTTGATTTTTTAATCGTCCCCATTTTGATCCCTCCCACATTTTTCGTTCCGTATCTGATTATGGATAAAACGAGCCAAGAATGCACAGCGTTTTTTATCCTCGCACTCAATGAAAACACCAGAATTATCCGGCATTTTGACAGCAACAGGAGTAATATTCCTGCAATTCTGGCAATATGATGATAGATTTAACTCAATCGCCACAAATCTCACCACCCATTGCGGTACTGATGGACTTCTTACCATCCAAAATCGCCATCAGAAGATCGAGATCCTCCTGAGCGAATGCTGTTGTGAGAGTAGACTCGATGGAACCGTCGGCATAGCGAACATTCTTAACGATCGCAGCAGCCCGAATACCATCCTGATTGGTGCGAACCGTCATGGTGTAAATGATTTTTTCTTCCATTTTGATCGAATCCCCTTTTTAAAAATTTTCAATCCAATATTTCATGTCATCAGAATTGGCAAATCCTGCAAGCTGAACAGCACGTTCAATCCCAGCATCAACGTTCATCATAAGATGATCGACGATGAACTTTGGAAGAACCTGTTTTTCCGCCATGTCCTTAATAACGTCAATTTGTAGGTTAAGTTCCTGAAGAATCCTGTACGCTGTACAAGCGTCATCGATACTGACCGGTCTTCGAATGACAACTCTCTTGATATTACTATAATCAGCCATTTTTAAGCTCCTTTATGTATCTTGATTGAACTGTATCTGCATTTTGCGCATATAAGCACCCTCATTGAATTTCTTTTGTTGCTTAATGCGCGGGATATAGCTGCGTCAATTCCAGACCGGGATTTAAGATGGAAGTAGTACAAGTCCACGAACCGCGTGTTAAGTCGATCGATGCGTCCGCAAGCCTGCTGAAGTTGCTTATAGCTATATGTCTGGGAGAAAAAGACAATGGTATCGGTTGTGATGCAGTTCCAGCCCTCGGCTCCGGCATTATACTGTACCAAGTAAACCCATTCCGGTCCGTCCGGGACTTCATTATGAGCATGTCCATTCCATTCTCCTATCTCGCATCCATCCACATTCTCGAATAAATTCAAAAGAATCTCACGTTCGTAATCGTAGTTATAGAATATAATGAGTTTTGGGTGATCCTCAAAGATCTCCATCAATTTGACCTGACGATCTGTATCCTCGTTCACAATTCTACGCATACCAAAGCAGAGCTCAGCAGCGTTTTTGACTGGCTCGTTTGTCCAGATGTTGAAACGCTCCTTAATAAAGGCTCTATATTCAAGATGTGAATAGTTGCACCAGACGTCTTCATGATGCTGAACGGTATTGCGTTCGAAATCCATCTCAACCAAGATGCGGTCTCTTAATCGCACTAATCGATTTGTATTGAAATATTTATCAATTTTTGGAAATTTGGCAAATCGACTCCAGATCACATGTTGATTGCAGAAGTCAGTTTTATTTCTGTAGAATCCATTAGCAATGAATACGGGACAATAGTCCATCCAGGTGTCCCCCGGCGTGGCCGACAAGATGAGCCATATATTGTTTTTTCGTGGGTCGGTGATGGAGAGGAATGACTTGACCCATTTTCCATATCCTGTGACTCGGTCTTCATCGAAGATAAAAAAAGCGTTTTGTACAGCGGTATACTTTTGGATGTTATTCCAACTATCGACGACGACGGTATGTAGGTATATTGATATGTCTGGATTAGTTGTGATAAGATAGGGGGCCATGTCTCCTTCCCATTCATTTCGATCTCGTTTAGCGGCGGTCGTGATAATATAGAGGTCCAAAGGTCTCTTCCGCATTTTTGAATCTTTTCGCCGTAAGTCACCGCCATTAAGTTGAAAGAAATATCCGAGAGCAGTGCGTGATTTACCGCTTCCAGTGCCTCCATTAAGGATGCACCCGCTGTGTATTGCTCGTAAAGCATCCATTTGAAAATCATACAGGAAGTCTGACTGTGTCTGACTAAATCTGGGTCGAAGACTATCTGCCATAAGGCCATTTTGACCCTCCTTACCAAGTAATATAATACCTCAAGAGCTCTGCTTCTTCATGTGTAATGAGCCCATCTTTAATTGCTCGAATGCGTTGATCTACAAGATCGCAATCGGGATATATATCGGCTAAAGCTGCTCGGATATTCTGGGTATCTTCCGAAAGCTTTGTAAATCTGCGATAATAGATTTCATCCAAGATGTCCATAATTGTCCTCCTTTTAAAAGAGGAAAGGGCCTATTAACCCTTAACCTCCTATTTAGAACCAATATTTAAAGCAACCCAAAAATAACAACATACAGTCTTAAAAGCTCCATTTCTTCATGTGTAAGGATTCCGTCCTCCCATGCTCGCAAACTCTGCCTAAGTACGCTGAGATTTGGATAAAATTCATTTAAAATTTTTCGAATATCAGAAGTTTCTTTGGTTATTCTCTCATAATCAGCATCGTTAAGATAATCTTGAGTATTCATACTTATCCTCCTAAAAGAAAAAGAGCCCGATCATTTTGACCGAGCCCTATTTCTCATTTGTAAATGAATTGTAATGCTAGGATAAATAGTAATGCGAGTCCTGTTAAAATAACCGTCGTACTATTGTCGTCCATTTTCATTAAATCACCTCCATAAAGGAGGGAGATTTTATCGCGGATAGCATTCAGGATGCTCTAAAGGATCCGGGGGAAGCTCGTCACATTCTTTGGCAGCCTCATCGAGGATTTCCTCGAATGTTTTCTTCGAACGAACATGAACGACCTTTTTGGAATCAATAAGCCGATTAATGGCGTTTGCTCCGCCATACATTTTCTTGGCAACAGCTGCAACGAAACCAGAATATTCGCTGTATACATCATTTTCATTGCACTTTACAACTGTTTTGGTGCCATCCGTCCAATAGACGATTGTCGCAGCATCATTGTAAATGATCTCTTTTGGTGCAAATCGGAACTGACGATGGAGTCCCGCAGTGAATTCGCTATCTTTCTGCATATAGTCATGCGCATCTCTGCGAGTTTTGGAGCATGCATTAAGCATTCTCTGAAAGACAGGCTTAGAAATAGCTACAATTTGATCGGGGTCGAGCAAATAATGAGTTCCAAGACTATCCATATCCGTAGACGCATAAATTTGTACAGCCAAACGACCATCGGGGTTGACATACTTAATATAACCAGGGCAACCGTTATCACTGCGGCTCTCATCACGAATCATAATATAATTTGCCATTTTATTCATTTCTCCCTTTCAAAAGCTTTTTTCTTTCTGCCAATCCACTCATCTTGGGTAATTAAGGACCAGCGATTATTTTCCTCTTTATAGTAAAGATTGATCGGCCGAACTTCTCCATTGGGAAGTTTTACAGAAACTAAGTTCATTGTGTCAAAGTCACCGTTTGCGGGGTCCATCAGAAAATCTGTGACATAGGCGACGTATTTTTCTTTGGTTGGCATATAGGGAAATTCAATGGGAAACATTCCATCAATAACTTTTTTAATGAAATTGTTATAAAAATAAGCAGAACTAGTACCCACTGGATTTTTACTAAAGAATTCGATCATTATCCGAGAATCTGACAGCCCCAGTCTTTTTGTTTACCATTTTGAATACGCTTGGCATACGTTTGTGCTGGAAGACAGCTTCATTTTCGTGACTGTATACGTACTTCCACATAATTTCACTATCTTCGATAGGTGTCAGAGGAATCTCGTGCATTAGGTTCTCCAAAATCCCACGAGTGATTGCGAAACTCGTCCCACTATGGCCATCATTAACAAGCTTTTCATAAGCTCTCAATGCCGACTCATAACAAGCAATCATGTATTGTGCTTCATCGTTTTTATTCCCTTTCAACTCCGCCTTTGCCAATTGAACTTCCTGCCGTGCCCAATCGTACATACTCATTTTGATCCACCTCATTTATATTTATTAGAGCCGCTATTTATGTATCGAAGGGCGGCTAGTCCTCCGTTTGGTGCCCCATCGGGGATTTGAACCCAGGACCGATCGGTTATGAGCCGACTGCTCTAACCAGCTGAGCTAATGGGGCATATCAAATGGGCTGCTTTTAAGACATTTAACCTTAAGAGATGGTTGCTACAAAAATATTGGAGGCCTATTCGTCAAGCCCTTTCACTAAATTTTTTAAAATTTTCGTGTGAATATTTTTACCATCTATAAGGCACCCATTTTGACCTAATTACATGTCGGCGTACTTAGCTGCAAACCGGCTCTGCTGAATCGTCACATACAGCTCCTGCAGATATGCCTTGATACGAGTGGTGCCGTTGTCATCCCACAGACGAGGACGTACAACGATATCGGAAGTGATAATATCGGCGCCGTCGAGAATATCGAGGTCCTCTTCATCAAGCTTCGTCTTGTGTCCGTCGCAGATCATATAGATCTCAGGCTTCTTCCAGAAGTTGAAATTGATGGACACATCCAGAACATGTCTGGGAGAATCGCCCTCATTCCGAGGACGCAGAATACGAACATTCCAACCATCTTCGCTCAGATGCTGGGCCATATCAGGATCATCAACGATCACAGAGAAGGTGCGGAAGCCTTCCTGGCGCTGATATTTGGTGGGACGACCGGAGAAGTTCTTGAAGGTGATCTCGGCATTCTCGAAATAAATGTTCTCAGGGTTCAGCATAGTTTTGTTCTCCTTTAAATGAAATATATTTTAGCGCAGTTAGCGTACTGCAAAAAGTTTATCGGCATGATCATCCTCCCAGGGCTGACCTGCCATTTGCCAGGGACTAGCTTGCGGAATATAAGGATCATCAGAAATGAACCACTCCGCATCGCCATACTTTGCGATTTCCTCAATGGCTGCATCAACTTGAGATGTATAGAATCTCATATCGACATTTGCTTCCATTGCGGTTCCACGAATTGCTTCGGATTCCATCCAGCGATATCCATCAGCACCACCGGCAGAATCATATTTAATGTTGCCAAAATTGTCCGTATTCTGACGGAGTAAGATACCTCCACCAGAACCAGGTGCAACAGGCGTAAACTGACCAATTCGGCCAATAAACTGCAGGCTATGACCCTTTGCAATCTCGGAATCCAGCTCGGCAATTCGATTTGGAATATCAGGATCAGACCATTCACCAGTTTGCTTATCCCGGAACTTATCAGTCAGCTTTTTCTTTTCCTTCTCAAATCCAGAAACATCAGGCATACTCTCATTAAAATCTAAGAATAGTGCGGAATTCTGAACAGCAAAGGACTCACAGAAATCATCGAAGACAATCTCGTCATGCGAGAAGAGGGTTTTAAAGACATAGGGAACGGCAAACTGCAAACCGGTAGCGGTCCACCAAATATCCTTTCCAGTCTTCTTGTCTTTCTTCGGAGTCTTGAATCGAGCGACATAAACAGTATTGTTAACCAAGCAGAATTTATCGAACTCAGCTTCAGTCTCGAATTTGTAGCCATACTCCATGCCGAATTTGATCACAAACTCACGAATACGATCATCGGCATCGGGGATTTTGATCGAGTCAGTCTTGATATGAGCAACTGTATAGCCAAGGTTCTCAACCTGCTGTTTCAAGAGCGTCATGAAGAGTGCGCCACGTTTTGCAACAATATTATCGACATTTCGAGGATCTCTGAAGAGGTTTTCAAACTTAGCACTTGTCAGGCCATAAATACTGTTAATAACAATCTTCAAGGCCTGTGCCAAGGAATCTGCAAGCTCCTCTGTCAAATATGGCTTCAGAGCACCCTCCAGATAAGTTCCAGCCAACTCAAAGTCATGATGCTTGATTGCAACACGTGCGTCAACGAGCTCTTCCAGCCGCTTGGTATACTCAGGGCCAAACACACATTCAAAAATCATGCTATGAGGATGCATGGAAGCAACATCACCATCCCAAAGGCCGCCATACATGCCGGGGCATCCGTAAACACGTCCACCTTCGCCGATCTCAGCTCCCAAATATGTCGAGATTCCTCGCTCAAATTTATAGCCTTTGAAGAACGGCAGAATGGAATATGTTTCAGGATAGTCTTTTTCCGGATCAAATATCTCGTAGATTGGGAGGCCCTCTGCATCAAATACGTGGAATTGATAATCAGGACCGAAGAGCTCTCGATATTCTTTGTATTTTGACGGAGGAACGGGCTGGCTCAGATCACGATAGTTGAAGTGAGATTGAGGAGACTTGTTTTTGCCAAATATAATACGGCCAGACAACGTGTTTGTCGTATCGTTGACAGTTGCACGCATTCCATGAAGCTTACGCACAAGCTCAACTTGGATTTGGCGTGCTGCAAAGTCGCCTTTATTCTTTTCAAATACTGCTTCAGTTGCCAGAACGTCATTGTCGCAATATCTTGCAACCTCTTCCCAGAGTTCTTCCGGAACCGGCTGATCCCAAGGAAGACTCATCTCCTGATGATGAATGCCCAACTCAATTTCCCACTTTTTCAGACTCTGTTTTTTCGAACAGAAGTCGTAAACATCTGTGTAGGAAATATCATAGGCAGATCCGAACATAGCATTTGACCGCTTCTTAGCGACAATATTCTGGCTCAATTCAAAGATCTGTTCATTCGTATAACCGAGCATTCTCGCATAAAGAATATGGTTATCGTAACGACGGCAGTTGAATCCAACCAGCTTCATGTTCATAAGTGCCTTTACTTCAAGTGGTGAGGGGTTAATCATCCGCGTGATTGTTTTACCAGGACCTTGTTGCTTCCAGTTAATTAGAAGCAGGTTCGGATAAACCTCGCAGTCGAAGAAGACAAGCGGATCATTATCATCCATGCTCTCATTAGACATTTCAACGGGTTCGGCTGATTTGAAGTGCATCTTGTTAACCAGCTTGATACAGTATTTCGATTGATTTGTACTGGAGGCTGCCAATCCAAGCACTGCATTACTCAGATCGGATACATCGTACTTCATGCCAGACTCGTAAGCATCTTCAAGAATCTTGTAGATAAAGTCAATACTAGACCTTGTATCTGCATGGATTTCTTTGTTGATGTTACGCATCACCATAATTCGAAGTCCTTTTTCACTCTTGATCTTATCAAGATTGACCACGGTCTTTTCTCCTTTCAATGGTAATCCGCTACTAATCGTAGCAATCGGCAAATCATTGCATTTTGACAGCATACGCCGTAGCGAGGACCCACCATTGAATACTTTCACCTCGATGTATTCGTCATACACGCGACTCAATCGCAAGGGATCACCAGAATATAAATAGTGGAGATGAATGCCTTGACCGGACTTACTGAGTTCTGCATATGTCGGAGGCCACTTGCTGGCAGCTTCGTAATTCTTTTGGAAATCCTTTTTCCATTCCTTTTTCAGATCGAAATCAATCACAATATGACTGAACAGGGACTTTCACATAATGCAATTTTGTTGGATCCAGATCTTTGAGTTGAGTTTTGACAGACCTCCAAGCAAGCGCAGGCGTTTCATTTGTTGTAGCATATTGAGCAGGGCAAAGTGCGCAATCCTCATCAAATACTGAGGTTGTGTGGTTAGAAAAATCCAACCATTTTGACCCTTCCGCCTTTTGAGGAGATACCTCTTCTGTAGATCCTTCCTCCCCATTGAGCATCCCAACCTTGATATCTTTCAAATATCCACGAACTCGTACACCATCCTCGGTATAATATCGTTCGTAATACTCGTGAAAATATAAACAGATTTCCTCTTTGAATTTGTTACGAGGGAGAGGCTTATAGACATTCGCCTCTTCACAATATCCCTTATACATATCCCAAGCATCTTTCATACAGATGCCGTCTTTTCCATCCATAGCCGCATACAGTTCCTGCATGAAGTTATAGAAAGAGTTGGTGACAGTCATCATTGCTTTTGGAATATAGGAATCATAGTATTCGGGATCTGCCAAATATACATTTCGGCAGTGCCATGCAATTGCACCAAGTTCAAAGCCAACCTGTTTTGTCAGTTTGTTATACTCTTTAAGAGGAATCTTCTCCCCGCTCGGAGAAACGTCAATCAGTCTTCTGAGAATACCAGATCGTGCGTCTGTAATCTCGACGGGCTTATTTGAGCCTAAGAATAAGAACGAACGGAATCTGGTTTCATACAAAGATTTGTGCTTTTCATTGACGACCATTGTCTCATGAGAAACCAAACTATTCAGTCTGGTGTTATCCTCAATGCGACTCAGATCGCCATCGTGTTGAATGGCCACCAATGGATTCGATTTAAATGATTCCAATGCAAATTGATTACTTGCACTTGCAAGAGCCTTTGCATCGAACACACTATAATAGCCATCAAAAAGTTGCTGGATAATGTTCAGTAAAGTAGATTTACCAGACCCAGGTGGGCCATACAATACCAGGAATTTTTGAATCCGCTTGCTGTCGCCAGTTACTATCGAACCAATAGCCCACTCGATCTTATGACGTTCCTCAGGTGTGTACAATGTTCCGATCAAACGATCCCAAGCATTGCACTCGCCTTGTTCAAGAGGATATGAGAGACGCTTGCTAACATAATCTGCCTTTTTGACCTCAGCATTTGAGAATGTCAAGGATTCATCCAGAACATGGTAGTTATCTCGGCATTGACGCTGACAATATGCATGCCAACGATCGATCATGCCATTTTCGGCATCCCACATATAAAATGCTCGTGCACGTGACTGAAGATCGGGAGGCATTTTGTTAAAATATGCTTCAACCTCCTGATCAATCAGCCGCAATGCATCGAATTCGTCCGTAGACCACAAACCCAATTCTTGAATCCAGATGGCATAAAAATCGCCACCTCGAATCATCAGATCTGCAGATCGCTTGACAATAAATTTAGGAAATACTTCGATGCCCCCAGCCCGATTGGTTCGAGTGGCAACCATCATGAAATCGAGCATGAGGCTTATCTCCCTTCTTTGATGATACTGTTAAGATATTCGCACATTTGATACCAGATTTCAATATTTCGGAAATCCTTCTTGGTTCCGGGAACATAAAAGAGACTGCCGTTCCCATCCGGAGAATATTCTCGATCCATGAAGCGATCAAGGACCATGTCGACATAATCAGCATTATAGTCCGTGTCAGTCATACCGCTAAGGCCAAGCGAGACGATCATATACCAAAACCACTGGTTTGTACGATCACCAAACTCGCTACTGGCCATAGTCTCTTCTTCCATTCGAAGCGCAAGTGCAATCATAACCTCGAGAACACTGCACTCGTACTGGTCCAGAAGCGTTAAAGTATGCTGAGAATGCCCGGCATAATCTCCGAATCGATCTCGAAGAGAAAGACCATCTTCCAAACGGTTTCCATCCATAGCAATATAACTATAGCGGAAAGGTGTCTGAAAAAGATGTGCAGTTAGCCTCTTCCATTGAATGGTCTTCGAAACGGAAGCATTGACTCCGCAGATCATCTGGTATAAATATCGATAATATTCCCACCAGAGCTGATCAGCCGTCAATAGGACCATCCTCCTCTTCGTCATCGTACGGCAGAACCTTGATCATCTCATCATAGTTGGTGAGGCATGCATCAATTTCATAGTCGATCTCCTCGACATCATTGCGCATATAGACGGTATCTTTCTCCCAATCATTGAAATGATTCTCAAAGTCGCCAACGGTTTCAGGATATGCATCCGGATCGATCGTAATTCGAGGATTGTTATCATAAGCAAGGACTCGATTCTTCTCATACCATACGAGCATGATCTTCTTGTATCCGTTATCCGCATCGAACTGCTCAGGGGGAATGGAATACGGTTCGAGGTTTTCCTCCTCACCCATTTTGACCGTAGTTTCGGCGACAGGTTCGTCATCTTCACCTTCGTGGACCTCAGTATCTACTCGAAAAGGTACTGGACGGCACTTGGTATAATCCTTGTAATTATCCTGCGTAAACTTATGATCGGAATCACAGGACTTTTCATGATCTTCAGGAATTGGGATCGCGATCGGGGGATCGTAATCATGCGGATCAAATTGGCCATTTTGAGGATTCTTTGAATAGTAATCCCGAAGCTGGTTTGTTACTGCCGCAAGAGTCTCCGATTGCTTTTTGACCATATAGAAATAGGTAGCACCAGCTCCGAGACCAGCGCCAACGATTGCGCCAATAGCAAAATATAAACTTTTTTTCATTTTTTTCACCCCTTATACAAATGGATCCGGAATCAGGTGATTATACTCGACTCCACCACCAGATTTGGTTGTAAAGTGATTGTGCTTGCCATCGCCATGAAAATATAGGAATATGTGTGGAAGAACACGATACTCTTCTTTTCCAGTCGCCCAGTCTTCAATGACTAGTTTGGCAAGATCGTACATTTCATCGGTAACCGGATTGTCAGACTTGTAACCAACAAACTGTCGCTTAGCTTTGATACAAGCCGAAATGCTACCGTAGCCAGCGTCAACTCGGTTGAGAACTGCATACATAGCTTCTGCACTTTGATAGATTGCAGATCGATCACCGAAGTCAGTATGAAGTGTGGGAAGATTCATGCTCTCGCCATAGCACATCTTAGCCATGTTGATAACGTCCTCTTCCGAATACCATTTTTTCTTAATTTCTGGTTCCTCGATGATAACCTCAGTGTTTTTATCTGATTCTATTTTGACCTCTTCTTCTTTATCAGAAGCGATCACATAGACATTCACAACCGGAGATTCCTGAGGTTTTTCAGTAAGCTGAGTGTACCAAAGCATGACCGCCATGCCGGTTAAGAAGCATAATATGCATGTTAAAATTGCATCAACTACGCGAATTTTCATGAGTTCTGATTCCTTTCAGATTTTCTGTTTGAAATATGGGCATTTGGTCCAATCCCTATCAGGTGCGAACTTGCAATTTTCCGCAATGCAATTTGTATTCTTAAAATCTGGATGATTGCATTTTGGAAAATTCGGATATAGTTTTTCTTGAATCCCGAAAAAATCTGCCATATTGGGCCCAATGGCCGTGACGCTGAGGTTCTTAAAATAATGTTCAATTTCTTTTGGAATTTCTGCAGGATCAGTCCAGAGACTTATTTCTGTAGGTGTAACACCGCTATTTTTGCAGTAATAATAGGTCTGACCCTTACCGATTTTTCGAAATAATCTGCAATCAAGACTCATAATTAACCTCCATTGTACTGGTCCCAGACGCCGCCTTCAGTTACGAGGGAGAGAATATCGCCCTGGACGTTGAAATCCAGAATAATAGAAGGTTCGGTGCCCTCAAGGAATTCCGCAGCCTTTTGAGTATGAGCTGTAAAGATGCCAAAATCAATGCCCTCGTAATCGGCATTTTGATAAACCCAGCCAACAACACTCCCAGCTTTCGTCGGACGGAAGCCCAGACGTTCGTACACTTCGTTCAAGAAGATATAACCACGGGTCTTAATGCGCTCATTGAAGTAATTCTGCTCCATCAGAAGAAATGCCCGGTTATGATCTGCAGAAGGTGTCCACTGAGTAGAACCGACCTCGTCAAAAATACGAGCATACTGACTCAGCTTATCGCCGTCATAGGTCAGAACCTCTTCTTTGGTTTCCTTCACTTCCCCGGTTTCTGGATCGACAACCTGATTTGCAACAATCTGCTTCTCAAGACCATTTTTCAGCATGAAGTCAACATCTTTTCCGTACTTGTCAACAACACGCTTCCGATAGTTCATGAAATCAGTGCTCAGTGCAGAATATGCAGCGGCCAAGGCAACATTTCGTTTTTTCAGAATATGATGCCCAGCCAGAATGCAAGTGATGGAAAGAATACCGAGACCGACAGGAAGCGCATAAGCTTTCACAATGCCGACGGTAACCTGCATGCCGACATCATTACGATCCTGCTGTTCTTCCTCTTCGGTATACTCAACTTCATTGTTTGCGGCAAGCGCCTTCGCATTCTCGATGTGCTGCAGATCTTCTCGTGCTACGGCAATAATATCGTTTGCCTTGATCGTCCGTTTGCATGCGATAACAGCTGCAGCAATTCCGGTGCCAATGCCAGTCGCAACAAGAATTTCGGGGGAATGCTTCTTGATCCCGAGCTTGGTCTTTAAAAAGATCCGGCCAGCCTTTGTTGCCAGTTCAGTTTTATTCATGATTTTTCTCCTTTACTTAATATATGAAATTGCCACGAGGCCAGCGCCAATACCGACACCACAGAACATGATCAAGACGCCTACTTTTCGGCACTTGATTTCGTCTGTAAGGACCTTATCGACATTCTCCACGATCTTCTCTGTGCTGTTTTTCATAAAGCGCTTAACTCCTTTCAGGAAGTTTCTCATTTTGACCCTCCTTAATCGATAGGCATCGGATGCGGCAGATGAATTACCCAACCACCACGAGATGCTGTAATGTATGCATTTCTAAGGTCGCTCCAGCCAAACTTCTCATTGCTGGGATCGATGATGCTCGTACGGCCGATGATGTCATAGAATCCATTAACCGTCAGAATATCATAATTGGCAATCACGTTCTGCATTTCATCAAGAACCCTCTGGGCGTCAACTCGAGACTCGAACCAGACGTTTTCGATCTCCATTCCGGAGTTCTTTCCAGAATAGACATACTGACTGCCATTGGCATTTGATTTTCCACTCGAGATGCCATTGTAGTTGATATAGCTTTTCCCGAAGGAATTGGTGGCTTTTCGGTCAGCATATGCGTCACCCTTTACGAGATAATTGATAGCGCCAGTGACGCCTTCGACAACCGCCCGCTGAATCAGCGGTGTTACAATCTCATCGAAGATGAAGCTTTTCATAGTCTGACCAGATGCCGGCTTAATACCGACAAACACCTTTGACCAGAGACTTTGCGGAACGGGTTTGGATTTTCCGCTGACAACGCATTTCAGATCAGGTTTCTCTTTTTTCTGAGCTTGTTTGTTTCGCTCTTTCAGAGTATTACTCGGATACTGTTCCATTTTGACCCTCCATCTTAATTTGTGCAATACCGGACAGTCCGAGTCCGATACCAAAACTCAAAAATACAATCCCGGTATAAATTCGATTTTGAGGATTGCCAATCAATCCCTCTTGAATCGTTTTATTTGCTTCTCGCATAAGCTTAATCATTGTAAACATAAAAGCTCCTTATAAAAAGAAAGGGAGAGACCATGACGGTCTCAACCCTTTGTAGAACCCTCTAATGTATAGGGATCCTGGATTTGATCAGGTTTACTCTTCGGTGTCGTCCTCAGCAGGCTCCTCGGCTTGCGCAGCTTCCTTGGCTGCCTTCTTGGCGGCACGCTTCGTTTTGATTTTCTTGATCAGTGCAATTCCGCCCAGGATCAAACCTGTCGCAACAGCACCACCAACCATACCAGAACCAAAGCCGCTACCGCTTTCGCAAGTGCAGCCGCAGTCTTCTGCGGTCTCCTCAGGAACCATAGCCTCTTCGGGCTCAGTAACCTCAGTGTTCTCCATAACCATATTCTCTTCCATTTTAAAATCCTCCATAAATATAGTTTTCGGGTATTTCTACTCCATAATACAAGATGAATTTTTCGCGAAAGAGAAGAGGCCATTAAGACCTCTTCAACTTTTGACTCTGTTGATCAAGATATTTGCACATATCTCGAACACCAAAGAACCCTCCAAGTTTTGCTGCTTTAGCAATGCTCTTGCCCGCTTCGCCAAGCCAATATAGCCTATCTTCATTTTTTAAAGTATTTTTAGCTATGGTAGCTTGAGCTTTAGCAACTTCGAGCTGTGCTGCCATTCCAGCATCGCTTCTCATAAACTTCGGTTTTCGAATAATGATCATATAGATCAACTCCTTTCCATAAAGGAGCCTGAAAATAACGCGAGCCCGAATTACCAGGGCGTACGATCGCAATATCTCGGCGGATACTTGAAATCCATCACTAAGACAGGGCGTTTCTTATAGTCCAATTGAGAACTATAATTAAGCTCAATGAGCTCTTGGTGAGTGCCGATTTCCCAAGCGAAACTATCGCCCATTTTGGTTTGGTCCAGATTGATTCGGTCATAGAAGTCATTGAGCGTGACCGTTTCATCATTGAGAACCGCGCGACTCAGATCAATCGCGGCTCTTCGAAGAATCTCGATATCCGAATAGAAATATCGGCCGGACCAAGCGTCCATACACAATGTATCGCCCTGGCCAGTGCTGATAATCTCGCCATCAACCGGAGGATTGTTGGCAACACGATCCCTATCGATAGCATCGCGGACTTCTTTTTCTTTCTTTTCACCGACGGTCTCAATCACCTTTTCAGAATACTCTTTCAGACGAGACTCAGAAAGTGCGTAGGCCGCTGCGAGTGCTGCATTCTGCTTTTTATCGACATTATGCGCAAATATGATCATACCAGCAGAAACACCAGCCAAAGCAATGGGTGGCAGATAGTATTTCCAAGTCACCTGAATGTAGTCCTTGATTGTCAAAGCAGGATTCTTTTCGTTATCCTGCAAATATTCATCGTGCTTTTTGCACTTGCGTTCCTCCAAGAGCATACTTGCCTTGGGGGTCACACGAACCGCAGTTATGCCGGCAATTACAAAACCTGCAATACCTCCGCCGACCATCAGACTTGTTCTATGCTCAGATGCGAAGGTCATGCTCATGTTTGCGAATTCTTTCAGCTTAGTTAGCTTCATTTTGATCTTTCTCCTTTTTAAAAATGGAAGAGCGTGTTAACGCTCCTCCTTGTTGTTGCGAATCTCATTTTGATTCGTAACGAAATCAAGACTTGCTTTTGCAATTGTTCCAACTGCAATCAGTGCAGCCGCGGCAATCTTAGCAATCTTCATTCCGTCCAGTTTCTCACTCATTTTGATTCACCTCCATAAAGGGACACGATTTTGTCGCGATTGCTACAGAAATATAAAAGGAGAAGACTACAATCAAATCTGACTGCAGTCCTCTACCACGGTTTCGTTAGACTCGATAATGAACTTACCGAACTCATGCATGAAACCATGATCAGGCTGATCATGGCAAAG